>Ga0172380_10000604_pt1 | contig 67161 bp, 100 predicted proteins | sample Leawe162metaG_FD_119747 | JGI IMG/M metagenome (GOLD analysis project Ga0172380, IMG submission 119747) | Leachate microbial communities from a municipal landfill in Southern Ontario, Canada - Leachate well 162 metaG | ecosystem: Engineered > Solid waste > Landfill > Unclassified | place... | reverse complement strand
GTGGACATTTGTGGACGGCGGCTAGGTGAGATGCATTGTGAGGACAGGGATGCATAGAAAGGAGAATGGTAATGGGAACAGCGATACAGGAGAGAAGGAGGCAGATAATGAAAGAGGCAGATACAGTGCTGCATATGTATATGGACAAGAAAGAGATCAAAGCCATAGCAGAGGCAGAGGTAGAACTGTCGGAGATATTCGCCTCGCTAAATACCACTTCTTGCCCCAATTGCAAGTCTTGCTGCTGCAAAGGATGTGCCGATAGAGTGGGGTACTTGTTTGACAGGGGAAGTGGATCACGACATTTTCCCACAATGATAATAAGGTTAATGAAGGAATGTAACTTCACATGGGACAAGGGTTTTTTGGGAGATGCTGGATGCAAACTGCCCAGGTGGCTAAGGAGCAGGACTTGCCTAAGGCATACATGCAGAGCTTTATATGGCACGATGAGTGGTCGGGAAGCCGATAAGTTGGACAAAAGGATTAGCGAGTGTGTTGATATAATACAGTTCTATCTATTCAGATTCTTCTAACAGATCGGCGGTGATGTCATGGCAGACTTCAGTATAATACAAAAGGTTCTCCAAGACTTGAATGAGTTGGGGTATGTTGTTAGATTCAGGCGGGCTACACCTGAGGAGAAAGCAAGCTTGGCAAGAAGGCTTCGCAGGGAAGTGGAGGAATGGCCGCAGGAATTACACCTCCCTGTTATCAATGGCTTGGCTGTAAAGCATAGGACTGACCAGCTGGGCGGAGAGGTAGTGATGTTCACAAGAATGGACTATGCTATAATATGGCTTAAGGAGAATTTCCTGAACAACATCAATCCTATTAACCTGAGAGGATGGTTACAGGTTGATGAGATAGAACGCAGGAAGAAAATGATTCTGCATTTAAGGAGAGTCAGACAGCACAGGAGGGCAACGGGATGAGTGAGTTCGAGGATTATGTCAACATAGCCAAGTGCCGGGAAGAGCTGAGAGAGATGGGATATGTGATAAAGGTAAGGCGGGCGTTGGAGTCTGAAGTGCGTGATTACATTGATGTAACAGGAAACATAGCAGTCATAGAAGATCAGCGCCAGCCATTAAGAACCGTGTTGGTCAATGGTGTGCATATCAGGCAGGTAGAATATGTCAATGGTTGCCGATCAGGGAAAACAATTCCCGTGCTGTTCTATTGTGCGCCTGATATTCCAGCCTGGATACTGAATTGGGCGAACGGCATTGATAGGAACAGGGAACATTACACATTTGCTGAGGTAGAACGCAGGCGAAGGTTGATCAGATCCCATGATGCAGCGAGGGAACGCAAAGGCAAGGTGGAAGGGGGATGGTCATGGACATAGAATATGTAAGAGAACTGCAAGAAAGGATACTCAGCGATGGTGCAGAGTTGGGATATTATGTTAAGGTAAGAAGGGTGTGGCGTGGCGGGGAAAGCAACAATGCTGTGATGTTGACAGTCAATGGTTGTGCGCTGAGATGGGCGGGTGATACATTCTCTCTTAAGTTTGCCAGTCCTAGGGATGCGCTCTCATATCTATGGGGATTTATTCTTGACGTGAAGAATGGGTGTTCTGCTGCTGGGCGACATAGTTCAGATATAGAGAATATCAGGGCTGTAATATTGAGGCGAAGGAAGGATAAGCAGGCAAGAGCGATGGATAAATACAGCCGCGAAGAAAAGAAACGCAAGGAACAGCAATATCATGATTACTTCGCCCAAAGGCAGCAATGGTCACAACACGCAAGGGTTAGCAATCAGCATATATATCCATACCATATGGCACCGAGGCGATACATACAGTATACATAGCACGAGGCAAGAACGAGTGGACAAAATCCAAGGGAAGGGAGAAGGGATATGATCGAAACTAAGTTTGAACTGGGCGATATGGTGTGGATGGTTGATTACCGAACCATCAAGATTATGAAGGGCAAACAATGCAAGTGCTGCGGTGAACCAGCGCCGATCTTTCAGGTAGAGTGGATATGCATGAAGAAACCAGGGAAGATAGTCCAGATGTATGCCAGGAAATATTTCCAGATTAATGGCAAGGCGAGGATAGCAAGCGAATCATACGTCATCCAGTACTGCGATAAAGGACATAGAAATATAGCCCACAGCGCATTTCCTGAGTGTTTGTTCAAACATTATGATGATGCCATGAGATACTGCGCCAAGAAGAACGCAGAAGAGAAAGCAAAGTCAAAAGAAAGTAGGTGAACCCATGCATGAAGTGTTATATGCGTTGATGGAAGCAAGGGAGCGGGCAAGAAAGGAAGGGTATTACATCAGGATTAAGAAGTTGAGTCTTGAGGATATGGAACTTATAGTGCGGGCAAGGCTAGAACGAGAAGATAGACAGATTCCTTTTAAGATCACAGTCAACGGTGCATTACATTGGGCGGATATGTCGGAGGGAGATTACTGGAGTCTGGTCAAGCCACTAAGATATAGACCATGGAGGCTTACGGGTTTTTCAAGCGTTCATCGTTGGATTGACAGGTTAATAGGCGATGGCGATGTGCCAAGGATGGACAGAAAGTTCAAGATAGCAATGATTAAGAACAGGAGCAAGATTATTGCAACAAGAAACAGAGCGGAGGTGAGGATATGCACGGGGATTTGATAGCTCTAGCGAAAAGATTGCATTATCTGGAGAGCAGGGGGTATGTGTTCACTTTGAAGCCAAGAAGTATTTATGTCCAGATGCGTGATCGGAGGAGGTTTGGCATTGGCGAGGATGTTACTCCAGCTGACATAAGAATCAGCAGTGGCTATCGTATGTTCCATCCTCTGCGCAGCGTGTATTTGAATGGGATTAGGCTAAGAAAATACTACGGCAGCGAACCAATAGTGTTTAGAACCCTGCCTTTGTTCCAGGATTTCTTAAAACACTTCACAATCAATAGTTTGCATAGCTACTACGATAACTTTGATGAAATCAACAAGAAACATACCGCAATCCTAGCCAAGAGAAAGGAGAAACCCAATGCGAAGAACGCTAAAACAACTCGAAGAACATGAGCCAAGAGATATTCTCCAGCCTATATTCGATGCGGCTGTTGTTGTATGGGCGCTGCTTATTGTGTTCATATGCGTGGTGATTGTGAACTATGATGAGTACAAGAAAATACAGGTTCAGGTAATGGGAGAGAGGCAGGCAAAGGCAAGGAGTATAGTGTATAAGGGCGATCTGGAGAGGTGGAGTCATGGGAGCCAAGAAGCTAGATCCATGGATAGTGAATAATTTGCTGACATATATTGCCGAGCTATATAACATGGGGTACGTTTTCAAGTTGGGGCAAAAGAAAGTAAGGAATCCCCATACCTTCCCAGGCAGTCAGGTCTACCAAGTTGTGAAGATTAATGATATTATACTGACCAATGGCGAGGACGAGGCTATCTTTATCAGCGGAGTTCTCGGAGTGGTGGAGGAGTTGGATATATTTCTTGGGATCATGACAGGAAGAAGGAGCAACACAAGGCTGTATGATGAAGAAATGTTGGGCAGGATCGAGTTTAAGAGAAAAGAGATACTAGCCAAACGGGCAAGCACTACTAAGAAAGCAAAGGGGCGGAACCATGAGGCAGAAAAAAGTAAAGCAAAAGATAATACAAGGGTTGCTGAAGTGGATAAACTTGCTGTCGAAGCATGGGTATGATGTGAAGATAGACCCAGCTATTGGCAAATCGTACCCAGATGAAAACATTATTGGCGGAGATCGCTCATATGAATACGACGAAGAAGATGCGAACAAGGGGTGCATTATTGAAATTAACAACGTAATACTGAAATCGAGTGAGGATGAGGTATTGCGATTTGTTGGTCTTGATGCAATAGAAATGGAATTGCAATATTTTGCTGAGGAACTGGAGTTAAAAAGAAGTATAACCCATAGCATGAGAGATGATATGTACGATGAGGATACGTTCCGATTAATCAAATACAGAGCAATGCGTAAACGCAAAAGAAAGGAGAAAGCTAATGGTAGTCATGTTGAGCGAATTGATAAGACAAGAACAAAAACGAGTGGACAAAGCCGGTGAGATATATGCACCGCCCCATAAGCACGCAGAAATACTCAAGCACAAGATCAAGGTCATCAAACTCACGGGATTGATTGATATGTTTGGCAATTTACCATGCACGGTCAGGGAAAACAAATACATTGTCCAGGTGGAGGTGTGAAATGAGTAGTGTATTCAAGGGTATGAGCGAGGAAAACCTTAAAGCCATTGCGGTGTTGAACTCAATACTGATTGAACTCTCTACGAAGCAGGGCGAAGGTGCGGATGTTGAATGGCAGAGGATAACGAAAGACTTGGCGCAGAAACTTATTGACGCCGGTGCATCAAACCTGTTAAATATTGAGATATATGAGGTGGAGTACGAATTGAAACTGGCGACAGGGGTTATAAAGGAGCGGGATGTAAGAGCAGGGACATCATTCCCAAAATAAAACGAGGTCGGGAGGAGGTGAGTAAGATGTATCCATGCCTGCCCACATATCAGAGTTACTTCGATGCCGTGTTTAGAATCTGGTATCCTATGATTACTGTGAGCGTGCTGGCATGGGAGGCGATGATGGGGATAAGGAGAGTGAATAGGACAACAACACTAATGATAGAAGAAAGGAAAGGTGAGGACGATGGTAATTAGCGGATGGGAAATGTATTTGATTACAAGGATGGATGCGATATGCGGAATGGCATTGGCGGTATTGTTGCTGGCTGGTGCGGCTTCTGCCATACTCTTTGCGATGACAGCGATTTCATTCCATGAATACAGTCACTACATTGACAAAGGGGATTCCTACGAGGAAGAACGGGAAAGAGAAAAGAGATCGTATGACTACATCAAAAGGCTGTTCAAAATATCTGGGATTGTAACAATAGCAGCAGCGATATTGCTTACGTTCATTCCCACAACGAAGGATATTGCTCTGATCTATGTTGTGCCAGCCGTCACCAAGAATGAGCAAGTACAGAAACTTCCCGATAACCTCATGAAATTCCTGAACGCCAAAATGGAGAAATGGACAGAGGAGGCAACCGGCAAGAAACCTGAAGAACAGAAGAAGTAAGAGGGGGGGTAAGAAGATATGAAAGAATTATGGACTGTAGCAATACTTACTACCCTTGCAACTTCAGGATGGTGGATCATGTCAAGCTGGATGCACCTACTTACCGCAATGGGACAGATTGTTGTCGTTGCGCTCACGATTGTGTTTACCTTCATTGATATACTTATGATAATCACATAAGGATTAGAGGGCTAGTCATGCCAAAGACATTCCTTACAGCAGATACACACTTCGGACATGATGCTGTGATTGGGTTCTGCAATAGACCACACAAGAACGTGGAACATATGAACAGCGACTTGATTGCCAGATGGAATGCAAGAGTCAGGCCAGCAGATACTGTGATATTTGTTGGGGATTTTGCGTTTAGGCAAAAGGGTAGTATCAGGCAGCATATGGAGAAGCTGTCCGGCAACAAAGTCATGATCCGAGGTAACCATGATCGGAACAATGGATTGATGGCAAAGATACAAAACCTCACGCTTAGGAATGGGGATATAAGAATGTTTTGTGTTCACGACCCACGCCATGTGAATAGGGATGTGTATGTAAATCTCGTGGGCCATGTGCACCAAGCGTGGATGGTACTTGAAGTAAGATGGACAGATACGAATAGGAATAATCTGTTCGTGAATGTTGGGGTAGATAAGCATAGGTATTATCCTGTGGAATTGCAGGAAGTGCTTAGGATTATTGTTGAACATAACAGGCTTGGGATTCCGCCGGTGATGATGAACTACGCGGAATGGATCAAGCCAAGAAGGAAGCGGATTGAAGTGGAAATAAACGTTTAGCGAATCGTGATGGGAAAGGAGGCATCAAGGCAGGACACATCTAAGCAGCGTAGGCGGAGGGTATAGTTAATGACGATTAACCATAACAAACTTAAACTTATAAGGAGAGTAACAATGTCGAATACGATTACGATTAAAGAAGCGAAGGAAGCAAAAGCGGCAATCACCAAGTACGGAACGAAGGCTTCAGATATTATTGCTATCTGCACCAAGATCGGCGTGGAGTATGACAGCGCCACATCGTTCGTGATGAGCCGCCTGACCAAGCAGATCGACGATTTCGTTGCGGCTGCCGAGAAGAAACAGGCAGTACAGATCGGTTACAAGGTTGTTCAGCAGCTGTGGAACGGCAACAAGGTCAGCATTACGGATTTCAGCAAGAGGGTTGTGTATCCTGTTGGTGAGTTCGTTACAAGGGATTCCGCCGTCATGGGACCGCTGTCCCTGTTCACCTCACGCAAAACCGCTGAGTTCTTTGCGAAGAAATTCGGAAAAGATAAGAACGCCCAGATTTACGCAGCGGAATACGTTCCCACCGACAAGGGCAATGATATGCTGTGGTTCAAACGCGACAACGGCACCAAGAAAACCTGGCCGCTGTCCGGTGCACCCAAGAACACGGTGCTTGCAGATTCCATCAAGCTGGTTGCCAGAGTCTAGTGTAAAGGCTGCGATGCAGCTCTGTTATTAGCACGAAGGGCGGGGGAGAAATCTCCCGCCTTTTTCTATTACTACGGAGAACAGCTATGGATAGCAAGGCGAATGAAGTAAGTAGGTTTGCGAACGCAGAACAGAGGCTACACGAAATCATGCTTTCCGAAATGTCCACTCGTTTTTTCCCACAGCACCAGAAGGAGAGCAGAGTTGAGGCGTGCAAGCGGGTGATAGCCAAGAACGGTGCTGTAATGCTGATAGAAAAGAGAAAGGAGAACAACAATAATGGCGGAAGTAATCAAGTTGAAAGGTAAGATAAACAAGGCATCGGCAAGCGGATCGAGGTACTCTGAGTATATGCCACAGGCAATTGATAAGCTGGAATTGCACAAGTATTTCAACACAATATCGAATCATACGTCGGGTTGTCAGAATGTCAATACGCTGGTGAGGTTCCTGTCGGTGTATGATAATTTGAGGAACAATTTTACAGAACTGGCAAAGAGGTATATACTGGACAGTAGCGTGGATCTGATAACTATGCTGGACTTGGATGTCAGCGCAATATACGGCAGCGGAACAAAGAAGATATCCAAAGTTACAGGGAGAGAGTTGCCGGATTTGGACTGGGATATTGTTATGAGTGATACTATATTCGACAAGTGCACGCAGTTGCAGCAGATTCTCAGGGCGGCGGATGAGTTCATCAAGTCAGGGAAACGGAACTCTGCTTCAGCAAACGAAACGATTGTGATTCGGATGAGTTACACGAGGACGAACAAGGCAGGCAAACCAGTTACAAGGAAATCGGTCATTGGTGTGTATCTTGTGGCTACAAGTTCATTGTTGCTGTCGGACATAACTCATACGGAATATGGCGCTGATATACTGGGGCGGCTGATAGCCAGGTTGATTGAGATGAACGTGCTGAGTGAGATAAGCCAACCGAACAAGAAGGAAAAGAAAAAGCACGTGATAAAGCTGGGGTGCGATCCTGAGTTCGAGGTTGTGGATGGCAATGGGAAGGTGTTTGTTCCGGCAGAGATCGGCATAACTGGAACCGGCGTTCCTGTGGGAGCAGATGGTACAGGGGAGAGTTTGGAATTAAGACCTGCACCGTCGGATGATCCAGATCAAGTCATTGAGAACATGAAGTCCCTGATTGAAACGATCAAGGATGTAAGGCTGAGCGTCGAGGGCAATGTGTATCCAATCGGCTGCCATATACACTTCAGCGTGAATGAGTTGGGAACAATCATGCCTACGCCTGAGAACCTCAAGATGTTCGATCATTTCCTGGGGTATCCATGTTCGGTAATGAATGGAAGAAAGCGAGGCAAGGGAGATCAGGGTAGGGGATACGGTGCCATGTCAGCGTATCGAACTGAGCCGCATGGATTTGAATACAGAACGCTGCCAAGTGCTGTATGTGCTGAGCCGAAGTTCTTTAAGCTGGTGCTGAAGATCGGTCAGGCAATCATGATGCACATGGCAGAGGGTAATGATGTGAAGTATGATATTGAGAGCTGTAATGACCCTCATCATGGAGCGATATTTGCCGCTACCGAACAGAGTTACTATGATGTGTGCAAGCTGGAGAGAGAGGAATATCGGTATTTCATCGACTTCATTCAGGATTACACCAACAACAAGATTCCAAAACGGGATATCGTTGCCCTGTGGTGTGATTTGAATGACAAGAAGGGAATGAAGGAACCCAAGAATAAGTATGAGAGTTTGTTTGTGATTGGGAAAGGGCATGCGGTTCCAGCGTGTATTGCGGAATGGCTGAGCACCAGACTGGATGCACGCTGCAACAACGATGATTGGGGATTGGACTCGGATGTGACAATTGGCTTGCTTGACCCTGACCACAAGGATGTGAGAAAGTCAGTTCCAGATACCTATACCAAGATCGACAGCCTGATGATGTTCAATGCGTCTACAACAAGAAGTTATTACAATGATTACATGAACACGTTGATCAAGGCAGGATTCAAGAATCCAGAGGCGCTTACACATGCTTATGCTGAGTACCTGCCGTTGGTTCCGCACAAGGCAAAGGACGGAACAGAGATCGGGTGCAGGGAATCTATTGTCATTCCGAGGATATGGAAGGGCATCAAAACTGCGGAGGATATCACAGCAGCGCAGGAAAACGCACTCGATTCTATTATCAATGCTGTTGTCAAGTTTTCAATAGCCAACAGGTATGTCAGATCAAAATACGACCTTGCGAGATTAAGAAGGAGATAACGCAAGCAGAAAGGAGTCCATTATGATAAAATGGAAGAGGCTTAAAACTATGGCGGAAGTCATACTGCGTGACCATTACGAGAAGCCGGTCAAGGTTGTGCTGTCTATGTCTACGGAGTTGCCTAATGATATAATCAGCGCAGTAAGGTTTCAGCAGGATGCCAGTTCCGCCGTGGATATAATATTCAATGCCGAGAGATGTAAGGACATTGAAATGATACGGGAAGCGTTATGCCACGAGCTTGCCCATGTGTTGGATAATTCAAATGAACATGGAAGGACATGGGAAAGGTTGAGGGATCAGATAACGAATAAGATGAACTTACTTGAGGAGAAGATCATCTCCAGAATTAATGCCATAAAAAAGAAAGGAGAGCACGACGATGTGTATGATCATAATCAAGAAGAAGGGGATCGAACTCCCAGAGAAGAAAACGTTGCAGGATATCAGCGAGAGGAATAAGGACGGCATGGGATTCATGTTGCAGCTTGAGAAGAAGGTTGCGATATGCAAGGGGTTCAAGACTGTCAAGGGTATGATGAAGTTGTTGTATCATATCTGCAATGGCAAGGACAATGTGGTCAAGTTCAACGTCGCCTTTCATTTCAGGTTCGCCACGCATGGCAAGGTGGGAGATGAGAATTGTCATCCATTTCCTGTGACAAATGATCCGGTGCAGCTGGGAAAGACAAGGCTATTGTGCGATACAGCTGTTGCACACAACGGAGTGTTTTCATATACGAAAAGTTTCAGGAATAGCGATTTGTCGGACACCGCCATGTTCATCAAAGATTATGTGTGGGATTGGGACGTGGCAAGTTTCGAAAGGTACACGAATATTATGGATCGGTTGTTGATTGGTGATCGGATGGTCGTGATGAGCGGCGAGAAGATACTGACGTTCGGGAAGTTTCATGAGGGCAAAGACAAGTGTTTGTATTCGAACTATCCATCCTGGGAGAACTGGAAATACACTAGTGACAACGGTGGGTACTACGATTACTCGATGTTTGGGTACGGCGGGTACAACAGCAGGGCTAGCAAGTACGACCCGAAGAACAAGAAGGACAATGTTGCGGATATTAGCAAGAACAAGGTGGTCATTAGACAGATCGGAGCCAACAACAAGTTCCTGCTTTGGGAAAGACCGGCGGAGTTCGAAGACACATATGCCATCAGGATATTCAGAAACGGTGATACGTATGGATTCAAGAACCAGAATGATTATCAGGACGCGTTGAGAGAAGGCTGCATACCGCCGTGCAATCCGGTAAAGGTTAGCGATTACAACAGAAAGAGCAGGGTATACGAGATTGTAAGGAAGGGTGATCTTGGCAAGCGAATTAATGAGGAACAGCAGAAGGCGATACAGGATGCCAAGGAAGCGGCGAGGCTGGCAGAAAAAGCCAAGGCAGATAAGGACAACAAAGACGTCATTGATATTACAACGAGCGATGTGAACAAGGCGAACGAAGCAGTTACCAAGGAAATTGTTGAAGCTGGCGTAGTAGCGAGATCAATGGGTGCTTCCCAAGCAGCATTACAACAGGTCATAGATACGGTCGTCAAGGAAACAGCGAAGCAGAAATCAACAGGAGAAGCGATAAACAGCGTGGACGACAAACCTGTGTGGGTCGAGGGAATAGTAAACGGCATGGCTCAATGCTATAACTGTTACGAATACATCGACCCGAATGACAAGGATACAGTTCAGGGTTCCGATGGTGTCTATGTATGTAGTGCGTGCTTTGACATCATCTGCGGAGATTCGTTTCCCAAACATACCAACCATGACGTCGATCCTAACAGATTCGTGGCAGGATAGGGGGTGATGATATGGTGGTAGTCAAGTACGTCAAGGCTAACGAGCTGGTCGATGTCATGCTATCACTAAGGAGAAAATATGCTGATATTATTCCGAGGAGATGTAGTCCTCGTGGTAGTAGGTGGTATATAGTTCTGGATAAACGGAAAGGTGGCATGACAAAGGAAGAGAGGGAGAGCGTGGAAAGAGAGTTCAGAAGTGAGTGCAAGAGAACGGTAAAAGAACGGCAGCTCAGGCTGGATATTGGAAAGGAGAGTGACAATGGCGAAAAGTTCTAAGGTAAAGGCAAATCCTGTTGATGTGATTTGCAAGTTTATATATGAGAATATCAAGCGGGAGGGCGTTGTTCCATGGTTCAACGAGAAGATACATAGATTCCCAAGGGACATGGCTGGTGGTATGGATATGTCATTCCTTGTGGCAATGGCGCTGATGTCAACAGGTAGGAACTGTCAGGGATGGATGTCACCGTCGGGATTGAGAGAAGTAGCACGAGGGTATGATCCGATACGGAACAGAATCAGGGAAGAAAGGGGTAATTTTACAAGGGAGCTGGAACCAGCGCCTACAAGATTGGATGGCACGATTATAATTCCAAAGCCATCAGAGTTCAGGAAGATAGGGGTTCCGGTGTGCTCGTATCATACCAGGCCGAAGGAACACGCAAGTGACATAGCCAAGGGAAGGGCTATTGATTTCGCTGAGTATGGACTGGGTTATCAGGCGATGGCGTATTATATTGACAGTTCGATGAGCGCTGATACATCAAGATGGATTGCATATTGTAACCCCTCGATATTCATGAATATTGATGATATCAAAATACATCCGTTTGAAAATGAAGTTGATCCTGATTCGGAACTGTCCAGGCGGATGCGGCTGTGGAACTATCCGTTCTTTAACAATGACAATGTAATGAGCTGTTATAGGGAACCTTTTGCGGAGAACGATCTTTATCGGTTGACCCATGAATCTGCGGTTTCAAATATCCGGCAGCAGTTGTCGTCATATGCAATCGTTACAACGATAGGAAATCGGTTCAAGGTTATGCCGAGGAAAGATGGCACATTCTACATGGAGGTTCCTGTCTATGCCACTATAGAATCTGGCGACGAGTTATTGTTCAACTATTTCCGTGAGTTAGTTCACTTCTCTGGGCATATTGTCAAGCGGGAAAGTTACGGGATGAACATGGGTGAAATCAATTACGAAACAATACTTTGCGATATGACGGCAGCGATGATACTGATGTCAAACTACCACACAACTCCTCCGCCCATGGAAAAGGAAACACTTGATGCAGTTACCAAGGCTGTGATAGAGTTCATGGAAAAGGACGGGCGGTTTATGTCGAAGTTCTGTGCAGATGCAACGGTGGCATCAACCATGTGCTATACTGGTAATCGGTATATGCATTACTATGACAAGGAAAGTAAGTCGGTGAGGAGGGTTGATAAGAGAGGGCTGTTCTTTGAGAAGAAGGCTGAGAAGACGATAACGCCGAAGTATTCGAAGGCGAAGATGGCGTATAATGATTACGTGACGTATTGCACGGCTGATGCCACTACGCTCAGTACAACAGCAGTAAGGTTGGCAAACCCAATACCGCCGCCACCAACAAGAGAGGAGCCAGTTGATGCATCAAGGGAAACATTAGTCCGAACACGCAGGCCAGTACTGGAAGCAGGACAACCAGTAAGGCGAGCAGCAAGGATGCCATCGGAATTATCGCAGGAAGTAACAAGGGAAATCAACGAGTATTTCAACAGGATCAGGGTTGGTGATGTGCCGGAGGATGGTGCAGCGGTAGGGACAACCACCCCAGAAACGGAGGGTTAATGGCAAAGAAGGAAGATTACACGGGAGAGAAACGAACACAGAGAAGCGTGAGTCTGGCAGGGCGAAAGTGTGCCAAGTGTGGGAGCACGGAGGATCTCATGCGGCATCACAAGGATGGGAATAAGAGGAATGTGAGTCCCGGAAACATCGAGATACTCTGCCGAAGATGTCACGGAAAGACAAAGAACTGGCCGCACAGGCCGAAGGGATCATGAAAGGAGGAAGGTGATGGTCGGAGAGAAAGAGTACAGGATGGTAAGAAAGATATACCAGAGTGATCCGGTAAGCAACAAACTGCCATTGGCAATCAAATGCGTGGTGCAGAAAGATACTGACGGAGGCTTTGCGTTTTCCTTCACAGTTTGCAACATGTCAATCACGCTAAATAGCGCTACGGTTCCAAAGGAAGGACTTCCCGATGTTCCGAAACTTATCATGGAAATGGCAAGGGTGCTTCATGCGGCTATTGAAGATGGAATTGAACCATAAGAAAGGAGAGGGATATCATGGCACAGACAAAGATAATGTTCTGCGGGTGTAAACACGAGCACCAGGATGAACACTACGGAAAGCAGCAGAGAGTTCATAACGAGTCAATTGACAACAAACAACAGGCATGGACATGCACAGTTTGCGGAACCAAGAAGAAATCGTAAAGGAGGTGATGAAACTGAAACAGCGTCTGGTAGGCGAGGTGATGAACAGCGAGTCCGATGTGTATATACTTGTGAAGTGGTATGATGCAGAGGAGATGAATTATATACTTCAGAAAGTCGCTGGCTACAAGGGTGTACCTAATAACGTGATATACATGCTGGTACGAGTTCTGGATACTCGCATTGTGAAGGTCTATGTGTGCTTTGATCTGTTCACGAGCGAGCGTTCAAAGTGTTATTGCATTTGGGACGAGGAAGAAGAAAAGCATCTGATGGATAGAGGAAAGAGCAAGCACTTGGTGAAGGAGGTAGTGTTTATTCCTGTGTTCAGGAAAGTGGTGAAGGATGACGAGGAGAACGGAAGCGATAACACTAGCATCGAGAGCACGGACGGCAGGCATATCGAACAGTTCGGGAGTACCGAACCAAAGCTAGGGGATATTTCGAAGGACTGAAATAGCTCACCCTACCGATTGGAAGGGGGGTGATAAGTTGGCGTTCAAGCCGAGGACGCATATGTGCATCGGAATGTTTCTGTTGTTCTGCACGGGAAATGTTCTGCTTGCATTTGTTGGGATGATATACTTTTGGCTGTGGTTTGGGATAATGGTCGGAAGTATCTGCCGAGATAAGTGGAAGGAGCGTGAGTATGATTAGAAATGTGGTAGAGTGGGTGAAGGATTTGTACTGGGCGTATAAGCTCAGGAAGATTCAGAAGTATGCGACAAGGCTGTTCATATCGGTGGATGCAATCAGCAAGAGTTTGAATGAGCAGGAGAGGACGTTCATTGTGCCTGCTCTGATCGGGGCTTTATCCATGTTATGCGACAGCCAGAAGAAATTTGAAACAGTAATAGACAATGTAATCGCCACGGTGTCAAGTGTAAAGAGTGCCAGAGGCGAGGCAGGTAAGAAGTATGCGGAAAATGCGGCGACATTCTTTGACGCACCAAAAACAATGCAGTAAGGGATGATGACTTGGCGGGGGTGTGGCGAGAACGCCTCCGCCTGAAAGGAGAAAGAAGATGGATGAACGCAATTACATAACCTTTCCCATAGCTAAGAAGTTGTCAGAGGCAGGGATAAGAATGGAATCAGAATGTGGATGGATAAGTGACAGGACGTCAACGGGAATAGTCAACACACTATTGCCTATGAAGGATATTCATGGTGCGTATTACCCCGCCTATACCTTCACGGAGCTACTGGATGTGCTGCCAGTTAGAATAGAAGATAGTAATAATGATTACTCTACATTCTGTCTTCGTTATGAAAAGGGGAACAATGAAGCGTGGGTAGGGTATCAAAATTATATCAAGGATGAATTATGCGCAGCGACTAACCCCAACCCCGCAGATGCCGCTGCCCTGCTCCTGATTTGGCTGAAAGGAGGGAAGGGTGAGTAGATCACGCAGAAAGATATTCTATCTAGTGCATGTTCCTCATATGTGGTGGGACGATCAAGAGAAGTACTTCACGAAAGACCTATCGCAAGGGCATGGGTATTCAAGTGATGTAATAATCAAAACTTTCAGAAAAGCATGGAACTTCGCCGTTCTGCATAAGGCTGATATTACGAGAGTAGAACGGAGAAAGGGAGTGCGATGGTTAACAGACTTTGTTTATAGGAGAGGAGAAGAGAAGTGAAACTCAACAAACTATTGATCGGTAGTATGGGAAGTTGTAATCAGATGTACTTGGCAGATGAAGTGGATGCTGCTATTAAAGAGCTAACGCAAGAACGGGATGAAGCCAGAGAGAAACTTAGGAACTTGCGTGAAACATACATAGCGTCATTGCAGTTAGTTAAGAGAGCGGAAGAGGCAAGGGATTATTGGAGAGATGTTGCTGAAGAGAAAGGGGGATAGTATAGTGAAGTTTAAATGGCGGGATCAGAAAGGCACGTTCCATGATCCAGGGACTATGAGTACACACCATTTATTCTATGTCTTGCTCATGGTATGGAATCATTCTGTTCCAGAAAAGATGAAATTGCGGCCCTTTCGTGAGTATTTATTTGGCTCGTTTTATACAGGCGAATACATGAAAGAAACAGTGAAGGTTCTTGGTGCCGAATTGGATACCAGGACAGACCTTTCTCCAAGGATGGTTCATATCGTGAAACAGATACATGAGATAATCCAGAAAGGAGGATAGTACAATGAAGTCGGACATCGGAGCAATATTCGGGATGGCGCTAATACTCATCGTCACGACTGCTGCACCGGAGGTATATGACAAGGCGAGCGACTTGCTTAAACCAGTCATAATGATGTACGTGATGTTGATATGCGTGATCGGGGTGTGCGTGACGATACATTTTTCTAGACCGGCAAGGAGGAAGTGAAGATGGGATGCAATAGATTTTGGGTTATATGGAAAATACCTGTGGTAGGGGGTGATGGTAATCTGGTAAGCAAGATGCATTACTCTAAACAGGATGCCGTGGACGAAGCGACACGGTTAGCCAAACTTGAACTAGGGCATACATTTGTAGTGCTTGAATCGAAGGTTGTGTGCAAAGCACTTGAACCGACAGTCAACATTACACATTTCCAGAAAGGACAAGACTAATGCCAGAAGAGATAAGATTGAACCTAGGATGTGGGCAGAGGAAGATTGCAGGGTATGTTAATATTGATATGCGGAGGGATGAGAAGTTGAATGTGCTGCCGGATGTAGTTCTTGATGTGACAGAGGGCTTGCCTTATGAGAACGACAGCGTGATAGAGGTACGAGCCTATGACTTTCTTGAGCACATCAAACCATCTTGTGTTATCCCGCTGATCGAAGAGGTGTATCGAGTACTTGTTCCTGGTGGCAAGTTTGACACACTAACTCCCAGCACCGATGGCAGGGGAGCATTTCAAGATCCGACTCACGTCAGTTTCTGGAACGCAAACTCATGGGATTATTACATTGAGGATGAACTGAGAGGACTATATGGTATCAAGGCGAAGTTCAAGAACGTGCTGATACATGATCTGCGGGGCGTGAAGAACATCATCCATACCCACGCAGTTCTGTATGCTTGTAAGACTGTGAACTAACGGGAGAAACGGTCTAAGAGCAACTGTTCTGCTTTGGTTCTCTGCTGTTCTGTACGTATGTTTGTGATCGGTCTTGCAGGCAATCCCCTATCCGTTGACGCCTGGTAGTACTCAGTCATCTTCTTGCTCAACCGAATTAACTTTTCTGTATCCTTCTGTTCCGAGGCGTATCTAATCTCATTGGCAAGTTTGTTGCGCTTCGCCCTATCCCATTGAGTTGTTACATCAGCACTGCGTATATCGGCTTTGATTCTGTCATGGTCGTATGATCTGAAGCCAAATCCCTGATAGAACGCTTCCATGTTACTGAGTTTCAGCGGCTTGCCTGTCCGTGGATCTGTCACTATCATCTCATTGGATGTGGTTTCCCCCCGCGTATTGAGGATATGGGCCTTGATTGCGTTTTCAAGTGAAGTCGGTAATGCTGACATAGCTGCCTTCTCGTAGTCGCCAATGCTGATGTAGTGCGTGGCGTCGATTGCTTTCTTGCCCAGGCCAGCGTAGACTCCGAGGAATGCTTGGGTTGCGTCGGTTCCGACAAGCGGCAGGCCAGTTGTTATTGCTCCACGGATGTTAATGTTCTGGGCGAATGGAAGACCTGACTCACCGAATATGGCAGGTAGGCCACCGAATGCCAACTGTTCTGACTTGTTACCTAATACTGTGCGGATACGTTTACGCATCATCATGCGGGCAGGATAGCCAGTTACTTGCTCTAAGCCAGCGGTAAGATCATCTAAGAACGGTAATGCGAACAATCCGCCGAAGAGTGCGAGGTATGCGAAGGAACGCATGGTCAATAGCAATCCCCCTGCTGTACCGTACATGGAATAGGCATGGATGAGACCCAGGACGTAATTATGCATGAACCGGCGGAAGGTCAGGGCCAGTCTTGAGAGCCTGCCTAGAGTTGTCGGTGCCTGTGCGAAGGAGGATTCGTTAGCCTTGCCCATCCAGTAATGTGTACTGTCTATGTAATTGTCAATCAACTTGTCCACTCGATCCTGGTCAGTAATGCCGGCATCCTTGCACATGCGGTAATAGGCTAGCGCTGCGGCCCGGCGGTTGAAGGTTTCCATACCCTGGAAGGGGAAGGTGGTGTACTGCGCGATCTTGGCAAAGGTCTTGCCCCATGCGCCCTTGGCTTGGATCTCGACTGTCTTGGAGAACTGGGCCAGTAATTCACCGTCTTCCATCTTACGGATCAGCATGGCACGTTCGTCTTCGGTAATCTTGGTGTTCCGGTTGAAGGCCAGGGCATCAGAAGCCATGGCGGAACGTCCGTTTGCTGCAATATCGAGCATAGCCTTGGTGTAGTACTTCTCTGCACTGAACATATTGAAGACAGGAGGCAGGCCACGGGATACGCGGTCCTTGTCAAACTTCCGCATTTCCGCTCCGAGCCAGGGGATACCAGTTACAAAGTTCTGCGTCATTTGCATGACAGCGGAAGAGATTTTCCCAGCCAGGAAGTAATGGAAGGCTAACCCACGGGCCTTTCCTATATGCTTATCCCATTTGTCGGCATTTCGCATGCGGTAGGACATAAACTCGCTGATCTGGGCCTTGAGCTTGGGCTTATTGTCAGGAAGATCCTTGAGCAATTTCACGTACTTGATGCTGGCGTCGAACTTTGTCATCATGCCATTGAAGCCGGTGACGTAGGAATCCAGGACATCCTCGAGGTTGTCCATCTCAAAGCCGGAGATCTGAGGGGACACATCCCAGGCGGTTTGCTTACGTTTGATCTGGTGCCGGCCAGCTCCACGGGCTCTGAGTATGTTAATAGTGGCACCGGCAATGGCGTCGATCATCTTATCGGCAATGTTCTCGGGGAGTTTATTGTCCGAGGCTATGTCCTTGACCGCCATGGTGATGATGTTCTGGACGTTCAGGTCACCTATGAGGGACAGGGACGATTCCTCGGGGGTACTGGAACGATCAGCCTTGAATACGAATGTGCTTTCTGCTGTATCCTGGAACTCGGGGAGTGCCTGAAGGCGGTTTCTCTCAGCCAGTATCTCATTGGCATTGTCAGCGTTGTAGCTGTATACGTATTCTTCTTGGTCCTTGCCATTGGCGTCTTTGAACTTTCGCTTGATGGCCAGGAAGTACTTGCCACGTTGGAACGAGTGAGGGACATACCCAGCGTTTATATACTTACCTTCATTGTTCTTCATACCCAGGAATTCGGCACGCTTGGCACGGACCTCGTTGAAGCGTTCGTCAATCTTGCGAACAGCGGCACGGAACTTGAGGTGCCTGTACTTGTTGCCTTCCTTTTCATTGGCGTACTTGTGGGTATCAGTGATGACGTACTTGTGTCCGCCAGTGATCAACTCACGGTGGTAATCCTTCAGCATGGAGAATTCGGAAGGGGTAACGATGGCTTCATACAGATCAGGCCGGAAGAGAGACCGTTCCTGGAAGTCGAACATGCGCTCCAGGATGTTGCTGAGGTAGTCACGCATGCTGTTGTAGCCTTTGATCTGGGCTTCATCTAAGACTATGCGCTGGCCCTGCATGGGATGGAAGGGCCGCGTAATGGCAATACCCTTGCGAAGCTCATCTTCAGTGAACCGTTTGTTCTCGAAGTCACCCTGGATAAGGACCGCATTGATGTTGGCCTTGACTTCTTTCTTGAGTCCCTTGTAAGCCTGTGCGTCACGCCAGTACTCATGCTGGACCTTGTTGTTCAGTTGCTCTCTGGCTTTTTCGATTGCTTTAACTATACCCCATTCCTTACCACGCTGGGCCATCCAATGGAGGAGGCTGCCGGTGTATTCAAGGAACTTTGCGTCCTGGTCAGTTATGTCAAGTTCTGCCGCTGCTGCTGCATCAGGCCGTACTTTACTGAAGATGTTGTTGAAGATCTTCGCAGTGAACGGGAAGTTCTTCTCCATGCCGGGTTCGTTGATAGCAGTGAAGATGGAACGAGCACTGGTCTCAGGAATCTCGTTTCGGAATGAGAACTGTGCGTATTCGTGAGGATTGACGACGTTGCCATTTACGGTAATCGGCTGCACGCGTCCCCAGAGTCGCTTCTGTTGTTCATCTGTTAGCATGTTCTTGGGATGATTGAACAAAGGTACGCGGGTTGTTATCTTGCCGGATTCAATGGCCCGGAACAATCCTTCAGGAGTCATGCGGGAGTTGTATTGATCTGAGAACAGGCCGAAATTCTTGTACAGGAAGTCACGGATTCCACGCATCATCTTGAGGAAGAAGTTGTCATTGATGACAGACTGACCTATCTTCCAATCGGCATAGGCTTCGCAGATAGATTCCCAGGTCTCTTCGAATGTCATACCTTGGGCATTGTAGTAATTGTACAGCATCTGCTGCTCGGATCTAGTGAGGAAGATATAGGAGAACATGTGGAAGAGTTCATGGTCCAGGGTAGATTCAGCAGCACCACGGCCCAGTTTGGCAAGCCTGATGAGAGATGCACCTGTAACAGTTCTGTATTCATAATGACCGAACTCACTGGCCATGTAATCGCCCTCTGGTGTGGACACTTTGACCTGGGGCATGCCTTCGTTAAGTCTGACCATGAACGAGTAATTCGGATATGTTACACGGAACTCATTGGCGCTGATGGTCTCTACCTTGGCAGAGGGATGCACGCGGGAACGCAGGAAACTGAGATCGACGACCTGTTTCTTGTGGATGGTGTCTAGTTCGGACTTTCGCGAGGTATCGTACATCCAGTAGAACTGGTTGCCGAGGCGAATGAGGGTGATGTCTTTGTTGCGCTGGGACTTGTAGAGCGTGGCAGTCTTGCCATTGCCTAGGTCCAGCCCTCCAACAATACGGTACTCTGCGTTGGGTTTCATAAAGATGGCTTCAAGGGCCTTGTCTACACGCCGGACGGGGATGCTGATGTTGTCTAGCTTGAGGTTGGTCCAGCGTTTGGCGAGGGTTTCCTTGTCCAGCGTTTCAACCGTAAAGGTATCACCCTGGCGGGACAATCTAGCGGGGATTCCCTTCTGTGTCATAACTGCCATATAGTCAGATGCACCAGATGCCTGGAGTCCAGACTTTGCCACTTTCCATGGAGCGTTGGGAGCAGCATTCCGAGCAAAGGCATTAGGGACGAATTCGGGAGCAACCTTGGCAGCAGGCGCAGCCGGCTTCACAACCTTGGGCGCAGGAGGAGGAGGAGGTTTGGTTGCAGTAAGGTCCTCCAACTCATCTTGACTGAGGGCTTTCGCCTTGGTCAGATTGTCGATCTGTTTGATTATAGTGTCCTTTTCCTTCTGGGATTTGGTGGCAGACAGTTTCTGTTTGAGGGTATCAATCTGCTTGGACAGGGACTCAATGACCCTATTCAGTGCGGCTACCTTGTTCGGTGCTGCCTTGGTAACTGGGGGAACTACTTTCCCTTCCCCTTCTTCTTTCCGCCCTTGCACTTTGCCATGGGACTTCACCTCCTTTTTGGGTTCTTCGGTAACGGGTTCTACCTTCTTCTCAGCCTTGCCATACGCCTCACGTTCCTTCTCTGACATGGCTTTCCACTGTTCGATGGTCAGGCCGGGTTTGGAAGACTTGGCAGGGACAACAGGTTTGGTTTCCTTAGACGCAACCTTGGCAGGTGCTTCCTGCAAGCTCATAACCGCTGCCATTTCCTTAGCCAGTTTCTCCATTGCAAGAGGATTGGCCTTCTTGTTCTTGTAGACTATATTCCCAGAACTATCCTCAACAGTAAGTGTGGACAGCTCCCCAGCCACATTCTTCTCTATGGCAACACGGAAGCCGCCAATGGTTTCAGAGTGCTCACGGAGGTTCTTGGTATCTACAGTCTGAAGGAACTTAACGATGGAACCATGGAGTTTCGCCTTGGAAACTTCCTTCGCCTGTGCCTTGGCCCTGACTTCCTTTTTGGCCGCTACTGTCTCAACGCGCTTGGATTCAACAACCTTGCGCTTCTTTTCCTTGGCAACAACCTTCTCTTGCTGTGCCTGGACGGAGACCTTGGCTTTGGCTGCTTCAACTTCCTGGGCAACCTGGGCCTGCTTCTCGGCTCGTTCAGCGGATTGCTTGGTAACTTCGGATACGATATTATCAAGGCGTAATTTGAACTCGGGGTTGTCAACCAGCAACCTCCAGATGCCCTTCTGTCCCCTGTACCCGATCATAACCTTCTGGGAGTTGCCTTGCTTCGCACCAGCCAGTCCCTTGGCAGTAAATTCATTCGGGTCAGTTGCTTTGGTCCTCAGGCTATCCACGACATCCATGAAGCCTTCATTCTTGAGGATATACTTCGGGAAGTCCTTCTCATATACACCAGGTTGGAAGAGGTAGTTCACGAAGTCCTGGATAAGCTGGCGGGTTGCCTTCTCATCATGGCGGAAAGCTAATTCAATCAGCTCCTTGCCCCTGTGTCCCTCGTATATACCTTTGTCCTCGAACGGTTCAGTAATAGTATTGGCAATCTTCTCTGCTTCCTTATAGGCAGAACTGAACTGTGCATCCGTCAGTGCCTTGACCTGCTCATCAGCAGCAAGAACCTTCCTTATCTCATCGCTGTCCATAGGCTCAACAGTGTCTTCCTGGACTATAGGTACATGCTTGGCAACGTAGTAGTAGCGAAGATTCCGTCTCTCATCCATGTAGTCATGCCATAGGTCGTAGATGTCTTGTGCATCCAGTTCGGTCTTCTGGGGTGAACGTTCAATAGCCTGGCCTAGTTCTTCCACAGTCATGCCGGACACATCACCTAGTTTCGCAGCCAGACGTTTCCCTGCTGCTTTGCCTGTTTCAGCTGCCGGTTCTTTGTTGATATATGCCTTGACTTCAGCAATCCACTTCGGGTCCTCGAATCCCAGTCCAGTCATGAATTCTTCCAGGGACTTAGGCAGGGACTCAGGATCAATCTGTTCGGACTCCATGGTATAGAAGGTGCCAGCGACTTTGTTTGTTCGCTTGTTGTACTTGTTGACGATCTCGGCAATGGCCTTGGGATTCAAGTTCTTGCTCTTGAAGTCCTCTCCCATATCCGCCATGGCGTCCTTGATTTCATCGCCTTTGAATTCAGTTGTCTCATAGTTCCCAGAATACATGCCCTTGGTAATGCCGACACGCATGCGCGCGATCTTGCCAGCGAGGTACCGAATGATACCTGATGACACGCCAGGAGTAGTCGGGACAATGGTAGCTGTGTCTATCTTGTCCCAGATGCTGTGCTGCTTTTCCTCACGGGATTGTTCGGTATAGGTAGTGCCAGGATAGAACTGCTGATGCAGCATGTCGGTGAGCCGACCCTGGAAATCCACACCTAAGTAATTGATAATAGGGGAGATGTCAGCACCACGATCCAGAGCTGCCTCAATGGCATCAAGGACTTCCTTGGGGGATTCATAGGCTTTCTTCTTGCCCATAAGCAGCTTTTCCATATTAAAGATTTCCCACTTGGGGCCAGTCTGAACACCCTTTGGCATGGACGGGGCAAGGGTTTTCTCGCCCTGCTTGAACTCGTAGTAATCTAGTGCTGAGGCTTGGACCTCATCGGGGAAGGGCTTGAGGTTCTCCACCATACCCATGGACTTCTTGTCCGAGAGTTTGTTATGGCGTTCCTCGTTGATGAAATCAGCTGTAACTTTAACGACATCCTTGCCAATGGATTTCTTGGGAATCTTGTTCTTTTTGTTGGTGATGTACAGATTGATGAGTTCCGCTATCTTGGCAGAGGTATCTGCCTTCGGCTGAACGAATGTACCATCAGGCAGTCTGCGTAAGAGTAAATCCATCAGGTGGTCTATCGTGGCTTCGGACGCAGGCTTCAACTTGTTCTTGGCTTCATAGAAATCGTCCGAGAACTTGTTAACCTGTTCGTTGGCACTTCGGTCACGAAGAATTACGAACTCGCCTTCCCTGCTGACGTATTCTACGATGTATTCCTTGCCGTCCTTGACAAGGATATCGCCAGACTCGAGCGTTTCAATAGTAGGACGGTTGACAGTGCGTTCAGGGTATTCCCGCTTGGCAATGATGTTCTGTGCCTGTTCCTCTCCACGGGCAGATAACTGTTGCCAACGTGTCAGGTCCTCAGGTGTTACTGTAGTCGTGGCCTGTTTGGCCTTGCGGTCTTTGCGGGATGCCCTGGCACGGTACAGTTCTGCCATGAACTTCGCACGAGCTATTTGGTCCTGGGAACTGATGCGGGAGGGGCGGCCAGGAATTTCCGGCTCCATGCCAGTAAGTCCAGGCAGGGTCTCGGTTTCCTTGGTAGTAGGTGGACCTGTAGGCTTGATCTCTTTCTCGCCAGGGTAATTTCCACCAAATCCGGGGAATTTGGCCTGGGGTGCAGAGTCATAGGCTTCAACAACAGGATTCTCTGTGCGGATTTGCTGGCCGGTTACAGCATCAATGGTCGGGGAGTAGGACATAATACCGGCAGGTTCACCAGCTGATCGTAACTTGGACAGGGCCTTCTGAGCCTTGGCATGTTCAATTGTGGCTTGCTTCTGTGCGGCTTCTAGTTCTTTGCCAGTCAATCCCTTCAGTCTGTCCGGCAATGTCTGCGCAATGAACTGTTCCAGCGCTGCAACCTGCTGAGGAGGTGTCTTTCCACGGAGCAAGTCAAGGATTTCCGCGTCGGGTTCAGTGTACATGTCCATCTTCTGCTGCTGGTCGGGTGTGTTCTCCTTACGGAAATCAGCAATCATCTTCTTGGCTTCAGACTTCTTGAGCATTCCGTGATCAGCCATGAACGTAATCTGGCGGTCAAGGAAGTTCGGGTCGCCGGCAGCAGTATAGGTTGTGGAGAGGTCTCCGTATAAAGACTTCAACGCAGCAGCATACTCCGCATCGGCCTCGGACTTCTTGGCTTCAGGGGATACGCCACCTTCACGCAGGGCAGTCATACGTTCTTCAAGGTCCTGGGCAGCGGCTGTTTCCTCGGGGGAATATACGCCACCATACTCACGGCCAGTATAATACTTGTCGATTCCAGCCTTGGTACGCTGTCTTTTTCCACCACCTGCAACAGGGGCAAGTAACATTCCAGCTCCTCCGCCCAATGCAGACAGTCCAGCAAAGAACAGGGAAGTCATCACGGTGGCAGGGTATATCTCAGCAAAGGACTTTTGCCATGCTGCTGGGTCAGACCATTCACGGTACTTTTCACCGGGTTCAGTCAGCCCATGTGCATATTCAATCTGCTGTTGACCCATCTGGGTCATTGCCTCGCCACCAGCCTCAAACGCATGGAACTGCAACACATCCTTGGCCAGTTCTTTAGCTGATATCTTGCTGGCTGTACCTCCAATGACTTTCTGGAACTTGGGGAGCAGCTTCATTGCGCCGAACACAGCGCCGGGGGTTTCACCAAGAGCCTCCCATACACCATGATGAGTCGCCGCAATGTCGAACTGTTTGCGCCAGTATTCCTGCTGGTCCAGAGTCAGGGGTTTCCCAGTCTTGGCCAGTTGTTCATAATTCCTCTGCATCAGGTATTCCCGCATGATTTGGTTCTTGTCCATTTTGTACATAGCGGTGAAGGATGATGCAATAGCAATAGGAGTAGAGACGATCTTGTCAGGCGACAGTAACAGAGCAGCGGCACCGGCTGCAAGAGCATGGCCACCGGCAACAACTGTACTGGCGATCTGATCGGGCATCTCGGCAATGTCTTTGGCGTCCAGGCCGAACAGCACGGCATTGTCCTTGATGGACTCGAGGTACCGCTGTTTGGCAACACGATCCTTCAGCATTTGCTGTTCACGGGGAGACGGTTCAACAACATTCGGTTTCCCGCCCCAGACTTCCTTGGTCTGTTCCCATGCAGCACCAGGGATTTCAGTAAGTGCCTGCCCTGCGAGTCGTGCTGTATTGGCCGCTTTCTCAAGGAACCCAGGGTCAGCCTTTTGCATCTCCTGGAACGGTACATCAGGATGTTCTTTGCGAAGTGCACGTAACACATTCTCGGTTTCATAATCGTGCTTTTGACGGGGCATCAGGGGAATCTTGCCCTCCTGTTCAGCGGCCTGGTCCCTGGTCCAAGAAGGCGGTGTCGCTATCTTCCCGGTAAGCGTATCAATGAGTTCCTGATCCTCTCGGTACACGGGAGCATCGGATTCCATCATTGTATTGTAGGATGATTCAGGGGTGATGTTCTCCCAGATATTGCGGAGATTATCGAGGTTGTCGGGTGCAGCTGTCTGATCTTGTTCAGGTATTGCCTGAGCGGGTGTTTCAAAAGGGTCCATTTGAATCTCCTTTACTGCAAGTATTGTGAAAGGTCGGACGTATTATAATTCGGCGTTTCCGGTATGGCCGGTATGGATGCATCGCCCATGCCTTGATATGCCTGGCTGGCTGCGTTCTGCATCGGTACTGACTCAATCGGGGGAGCCGTGTTCCCAATGGGATTGGCCGGTATGGCCGACGGACTGTATATTTCTTCTGTACCTCCTGGAGGTCTGATTGTTAAGTTCTGGCGTGCCCAATCGAATGAATCAGCAAGCCTGGAGAACATGGTAGGACTTTCCTGTTCAGGCGCACCGGTAGCAAGGGCTTGATTCTCAGTGGTTCCAATGGGAAATCCGGGTTCCCTGGTAGGCATCTCACCCTTGAGACGGGCGACCTGTCCAGCTATTCTCGCTGCATCATGCCAAGGGGTTCGTCCCTGTTCGATTGCATCACGGTCCATGGTGGATACGTTCTTGAGATCCTCGGGTTCAAAGAACCGGAAGAGTGGCGTATCAATATCCATGGACTTGCCTGTACCCTCAGCTGCAATCTTGGGAGTTGTCTTCCCGATCTCGCTGATGATGTTGTCCGCATATGCACGGGGATTGCCATATCCCTTTTCTTTTCCAGCTGCTATCATGTCACGATAGAACTGAGAGATGGAAGCTGTGGGATTGGCGTACATCCATTTCTTGGCATTATCCACATCGCGTAGGAATTCTTCATTCTCGATGCGTTCCTTGTAACCAGGTTCAGCATCAGGAACACCAGCACGGAGCAAGTAATCCCTGGCATAGCGAAGGAACTTGTCCTTGTTCTGTGACATGTAGTCTTCGTATGAGATCGTCTTGCCTGATACAGGGTCCTTGCGAGGGGAACTCTCACTGGCATCCATCAGGGCTGTATCCTTGGGAAGCCGTTGGTACGCCTTCTCCATTTCCTTTTGGGCTTCATTCTGCGCCTTTTCCCACTCATCGCGGTATTTCACAGCCTTGGCCTCTAATCCTTTTGCCTGGTCCTCACGTTGTTTCATCTGAAGTTCAAACTGCTTGATCTCGTTGTCTGCCATGCCTTTGATGGAAGCCACATGGTTGATGGCTTGCTTGCGGACATTGTCGATATATGCAGCTACCTGGGCAGGGGTAAGTGCAGACAATCTATCACGATATTGTTCGATAAAGTTATTTATCTCGTCAGCCACATAGTTCGGGTTATCTAGGACATTGCCATAGCGTGACTTGATGCCGTATAAAAAATCCCTAGTGATCTCACTGTTCTTCAACTTGTGAGCACGGAGCTGGTACATTGCCTCGCGCAGGGGTGTTGATATCTTGGGCAAAGGTGTGCTATATGGAACCTTACTGATTGCTCTTTGGGATTCCGAGATATTTCGGGCTGCTTTGGCTACTTCATTTGCCATAACTCCTCCTTAACCGTACATGGTGCTGTAGTACGGAGAGACGGTTGCTTCTGCTGTGTTGACTCCAGAGGGAATTCCTTCCTGGCCATAGCCATTCACACTGTAACCCTTGGCGACGAGATCGGCAATGGTCTTGTTCCGCTGGGCAATGAGGTTGGCGTTGGCAAGCTGGGTGTTGTAGTTGAGCTGTTGCTGACCCTGGGCCACGTTCAACGCTGCGGCCATAGCCTGCTTGACTGCATTGGAGATGGTGCCAGATATAGCATTGGCAACAGCAGGAGCAGCCAGGTACTTGCGGATTGCGTTGGGGGAACCAGAATATGAAGCCATCATTTGACTTCCAGTTCGCCTGGCTTCAGCAACGCCAGGATTTGAGAACAGTGTCGTGTACTTGCGGATCGTGGCTTCATCTAGTGCCGGCATGGTGATTACCGGAGCATCTGGGATAGCAACGTTGCTCATGATGGATGAATTGTACCCTGTTGCATTAGAAGGGCCGGCTGCTATTGCCCCGCCTGTCTTGGCGGCTGCTTTGCGGTCTGCCTGATTCTGATAGGATACACCACTGTTGGAACTCTGGATATTGCTTCCTCGCTGTCCGGTAAGCCGCTTGTTCCATTCGATAATGGACTCCTGACTGGTTCCTGTTCCGTACTTATTCCATTCGTTCTGCAATGCCATGTCATACATCTGCTTTGCCTGGAGCAACGCATTGTTACGATTGGCGTCATTCAGCGCATTGGCGTTGGACCAGAGATCGAGACTTTTCTGATAGTACGGGGCGGATTCAGGCGGTGCGGTATAATTGCCCCCCTGCGAACTTCTCCCGAGACTGTTTTCTTCCTGGAAGTTCCCCCCGGCTATGGGGTTGTACCCCTGTCGGAAGTCATTCGAATAGCTTTCCATGGGATTTCCAGTTGATGTGTAATAGTTGTTCTCTGCCATAACTACCTCCTTCTGTTGACCCGGATATCAAACTGTTTGTCCCGGATGAAACTGAACACAAGATGCAACCAGTTACTGACCCTATGCACAGTCATAGCTATTACAAATAACTGTACCATAATATTGTCAAAAATCAAGTATAAAAATGCGCAGATGAGTCCGCAGTAGACAGAGACACAGTATTTGCAGTCGAGGAGATGGGTATCTTGATCCGTTGAGTACAGGAACGGTGTGAATTTAATCAGCTTTTGGCGGATGTACTGCAACGGGGCAGCCCAGAACCATAGCTGGACCATCGCCTCACAAGTAATCACCAATAATACTAATACTGTAACTCTATCCGATATCCACATGAGCATCCTTTGAATCCATTGGGTGCGCCACAGCACGGTTTGTATTTCTTCATTCGCTTCCCACAGTTGGGGCAGACCTCGTCTATGAACCCGATGACTGTACCAGGGGGATCGTCACTTTTGCTGGACCTCTTGAGTCCTTTTAACAATTCGGCTACATCCATATTACTCTCCTGATTTCTTGGTCAGTACTTCAATCCAGTCATCCACAGACTTGTCACTGTTTAGCACCACATCACAAAGAGGATTGGAACATACAAGCTGTGTCTTTACTCCTTCATCATTCTCAGGAACCAGACGGAACAACATCTCGTTGGAACAATCTGGACAGAGGGGGCGATGAAACTTGTCGAATATTGAAGGGTTACGAAGATGCTCGGACATCAGGAGAATCTGTCGCTCCCTCTCTGCAAAGACGGTCTGGTATATCTTAAAGGCTTCGGTGATATTATTCGTTATGCCACTGCCTACGAATATCTTCTCGGCCCTCGCAATAGCTTCGACTCTATCCTGGAATTCCTCTGGCGTTAGTTTTTTCATATGTTCTCCTTAGAATAATGCACTGGGACAACATCCTCCAGCTATCATTTCGGCTGTCCTAGAATCGTTGATCCCGTAAGAATATGCTCCATTGCATAGAACATTGTTCCATTTGTAGTTATTTTGGACCGGCCACCAGTTACAGAAAACAGAAGAAGACGTATAACTTTCCCCTCCCGAACATGCTCCGAAAACATCCCCTACACCATCACATCTCCATGCGCGGGAACACGATGGATAAGTAAGATACCACTGAGTTGTATTAGCAGCACACTGGACATAGGCGCATCCATTGCCAGACCATCCATTGATTGTGATGTATACGCTTGAACATAATTGGCCACCTACGAAGACTCCGATTGTGGTATTGGCATTGCAACTGGGGTTGGAAGCAGGCGCGGTATATGTTGTGCTTGCTCCTGTTAAAGGACTTAACGATCCTCCTCCAGAGATAATCATCCAGGTATATTCCTGGCCAGGTTGAGTATTCTGTATGCCAAGTGACTGACTGGTGTTCACATTCATCTGTCCACTGGTTGCTACAATGACCTCCTTGTTACATTTGCATCCGAATCCATCAATGCGGGACATGCCGATGCAGGGAGCCTGGGTTCTTGAAGTCAGTGTGAAGTAACAATATATGATGGCATTGTAGCCTGCTGGAGTCCAGAGGCAGAGTTCGCCTTTGTGGGACACGTCATACTTCTGGCCGACGACGGACTTGAAGGACAATAGTTTGAACCGTGGGTCATAGGAGGAACAACTGACTCCCGCCATATCGTATGTACAGGTAATCTCAAAGCAACTTACCGCTCCAGGGCAGTATGAGCCATCCGAGCAATTACACACTATGATTCCAGGATCAGGTTCAGGCTCTTTGCCTTTGGGGCTCCATGGCAAACTTCCACCTGGAATATCTCCCCACAAGCCAGGATAATCAAACTGGTAATTGTACTGGGAATCCATGTCAAAGTAGTCGTCTGTTCCTTGTGGGGCCTTGAACTCCGAGTGCTTGTATTGGCTGTTGAACAGCATTTCCTGGTCGGACGTAGCCGTGGCAAAGTCATAGTAGTCGCCAGAACTCATTGGGAGTTTGGCATAGTCCTGTCCCCTTTGACGAGCCGTGGCATACGTCGGATTGTAAGCCTTTCCTTTTGCTGTGAGATATCTATTTATCTTCATAAACGAACAGCTCGCACCCTGTTGCGAGGAGGTCCATGCCTTGGGTTCCTGTGTTGTTCTGGAACTTTAGTGACAACCGGCTGCCCTCCAGATTCATACTCTGTCTACTGCGTCGGATGGTTTCGTTGGTACGCTCTGCTGTCATGTCGTATGTACGGGACGAGCCAGCCACACCATTTATGTATGGAGTGACGGTGCAGGTGCCGGCAGTTGCAGTTGTCTTCAACATCATCTCGCGCATATGAAGGATTCCCAGCATGTAATTGAACTCCATCATCGCGTATCCGTCAATAGCAGTGCTGACATCATTAGTAGTACTATTAAGAAGGTAAACGGTTCCGTCATTGGTTCCTCCTCCGACTTGGACAACAGGGGCTGTGCCAGATGAAGCCTCGACTTCGGTGCAGCAGGACAACTCTTGCCCAAGCACATCATGATACCAACTGCCAGTGAACGGGTCATAGGCTAGGAAGGTATTGCATTTTGTGGCAGTAGATCCAGTTACTAGGCCAACACGAACCAGCCTATGCGCGGAATCCCAGCCAACCCACATTTCCTTTTCGTAGCCTCGTCTGATGCAGCTGGCTTCCCTGGCGTCGAAGTACTTGTGGACTTTCTCTGAGACGAACGCTGCACGCCGGCCATCGGTAACGCCAAGTCCATCATGGGACAGGAAGAATACAAAGGTAACTTCACTGGAGTTCTGGACGTCATCGGGACTAGACATGTTCTTGTTGAATGGCAGACCCTCAACTACAACTATGGACTTCTGGCTGAATGTCCCGTGCTTTATGGAGATGAGGTACTTGCCAAAAGTAGCGGGGTTGTAACCCTGGATGAGAGAGATGCAGCCGCCTTCCTCGCCTCGTTCCTCCTGAAATACCATTAACTCGCCATGGAAATTACATTGGGCGGTGACTGGATTGAGTCTTCCATCACCTATTTCCTGGACTGTTGAATCATCACCGGATAGAACCATGGGCTGTTCATATGCTGATATCCAGACATAGCCGGGTACTAGCTCGAACGCATAAGACATGCGGCCCTTCCATGCACAGGCGTTGACACAGTTGCCATATTCAATGAGGCTGAGATAAGGCATGAATGAGAATGATGCAACAGTGGTAGCAGTCAATGTCGCAGAGAACGTCAGTTCATACCAGTAGTAGTACAGTGTGGATGACTGGAATAGTGTCGGAAATTCATCAGCAGGATGAGAGAACGTAATCCATCCGTTCTTCCCAAATGTCTGCCCACCCTCACTGGTCCCATCTGACATGTTACTGACAGTGGTCCATGTGTTTCCGTTCTGGTAGTACTTGACCGTAAGCGTTGCATCCACTTCATTAGCAGTAGCGCCCACATCAGCGTATATCGCAACAACAGGCAAAGGAGAACAGATATACAACTTGTCCGAAGTAGTCATACCACCAACTGTGACAGCTACTCCAGAATAGAAGTAGTATACCGTGTCAGCAGCGATATATTCATAGGCTTCGGAACAGATCAGTGGTGTACCATCCCACATGTTCTGGATGTTTACCCAGTCTGATTCAAAGGATATGTCGGATACTTCAACCTCGCTGTCGAATACTCCTGAAGCCAACGAGTACCTCCACCAGAATCCGGGATACCCGAACATATAGTGGGGTATGACATCAGTAGGCATGGTCCAGGACATTGTGCCAGAGGTTCCCATTGAACAGTTTGAAACCACCGTACCATCCGAAAAGCTCCCTGCTGTAGTCCAGGTACCATTCCAATAGTGCATCTGTCCGGCTGAGGTTCCAGTGTTCGCCTTGTCTATGGTAAAGGTAAACTTGTCACATGGTATGTCTGTCATGATGAAGAGTGCATCGGGATTGGTGAGTATATCAAAGTTGTCCATGACTATAACGGACGATGTGCCGGAGTCCCAGAGCTGGGGGGTATAGTCCTGGCCAAGTAAGGGGATAATCGGAATTGTGCCTGCTGTTCCTGCTGTACCAGTTGATTTATATACGATTGCTCTTGAGACCCTCTCCGCGTCACCTGAGTATATACGGGGGACTTCTGTTCCATCACAGTATATCAGTCTGTCCTTCAGGTTCTCAAAGCATGCAGGGATCATGTTGGCCGGATCAGAACAGGTATATACAGTGGCACCGAATGCACCGCCTGTTACTGTAGGGGGATTGCTGGTGGCTTGCTGGACTGTACCGCCGGAGAACTGGCTGTAGAACTTGACCTCGGACTTACGTCCCTTGCTGAACATACCGAGATTGACAACTGTGTCGGTACCAGCCGTCCCGCCTCCTGCTGTACTATGTAGCACAGCCTGGCCTTTGCGTTTGGTGAATCCAGGTCTCAGTGGCCTCATATTCTGTATGTCAGAGTACCTCCCGACGTTCAGCATCGAGGGATCGCGCACTATATCCATGCCATCAACAAACGGAATGGACAATGCGGCAGGTATCTGTAGAGCACCTTCTACCTTCTGGGATGATACTTCCTGGAATGGATTGATGACAGTTGCCATTATATTGCTCCTAGATGGGGTGTAAGGTTGCCTTGTTTACGTTTTAACTTGATACCGTCCTTGATTATTTTCTGGAGCAGTTTCTTGAACTGGGCTTCGTGCTCTCGTGCTTTCTCGATGTTGTAACAGGACGGTGTGGACTTGCGGTAGGCTTTGCACAGGATGCCATCAATCAGGTCCAAGTGATAGTCATAGCGAACGGGGAGGGCCAGTGTTCCAAGATTGCTTGAAGTGCCGCCCGTCCCATAGGAATAGGCGGTGCCAGGAAGCGTCACGGTCTCAAAGATGACTCGATCAGCAGAGGTAGGACAGGGGTAAAGTGTGATGTATCCCTGGCGGTAGTCCAGCAAATACTTCTCAGGGTCATCTGCATCGGGGTTTGTAATGGTGATTGAACTGCCGGATGTTTCCGATATCAGCGTGTCTGTAGTAACAAGCGTAATCGCAGCCGTGGTAGCCGAAGCCACCTCGAACATGCTGTTGTTCCCGGATGAACCCGCGCCTGATATCACAATTAGATCGCCTACTTCGAAGCCGGAGAGGTCCGTGGTGACTGATCGTATAATATCAGCGCCTGAATTTACCTCAAACCCAATATCTGTACCCGTCACCCTGTAGTCATATCTCCAGGATGGAATGGCCTCATTCAGCTCTTTCAGCGTTGTCTTTGTAAGAGGAGTTGTCTCAGATGCCAAACGTGCATTCTGTATCTGTAAGATTCTAGTATCAAACTCGTAGTCCTGATACCCTTTTGTCGTTGCAATTTCAGTGATGGCTACAGTTGAAGGGTCTATGATATAGTCCGTTACCTTGGCGATTTCATTCAGCGTCCAGTTGAGATAGTCGGTCAGTTCTGCCTCGGACCATTTATAGGGAGTAGTTTCATCAAAGAGCCATCTCCTGGCAGCCGTAATAACCTCTGTACCAGTCATAGTCCCTCCTTAGAAAAAAGGGGAAGGCACTGGTGTAGTAACCTTCCCCCGTTTGCTGCGTAATGTCGCTGTGTTGTTATGAGGTTCCAGAAGAACCGGATGTACCGGACGAACCGGACGACCCAGCCGCGCCAGTGGTTCCAGAAGAACCGGAGGAGCCCGAGCTTCCCGAGCTGCCAGAGCTGCCAGACGTGCTGGCAACAACCGTGAATGATGCTGTTGAGGTGTCTCCAGTATTATGGTACAGACCACTAGTGCCTGTTCCAATAGCAGATACAATCAGCAAGCACCCCTTAGCGTATCCTGACCCAGTAGGAGTACTGGTCCCGGTGCACATAAGGACGTTTCCGGCGGAGTCTTTCATAAGCACAGTGACATCCTGGCCACCAACATAGTCAGCGATACCCTGTATCTCCAACTGGCCAAACTGTCTGTCTTCAAATCTGCTCATAGTTTGCCTCCTTCCGGCTAGCTAACCTTAACACACAGTGCCGATACCGTAAACTTCCCGGATGTTGCGGCATCCTGGAATGAAAGATCAATGGTGTCAGCTGACGAGTAAGTTACTCCGCCCTGCGTAACATAGGCGTCGGTTCCGCCTCTTCCCTGGGTAATTGTGCCAGCAGCGGCGTTGAGATCCGCTGAAGCATCCCAAGAAGCCGTGCCATTACCATCACCTACAGTTGCCGTACAAGTTGCACCAACAGCGGTAACAACCTCCACGAACACATTAAGAACATGGGTTCCGGCGAGAATATCGAGACACTGTACTGCATCATTGTCTGCAATAGTCTCTCCAGCCAGGTCCACCGTACTTTCCGCGACCCAAAACTTGGTTATTCCATCATAGGCGATCCCACCAGCAACGTGGGTCCCTCCTGTAAGATCCTGAGTAGCCATATGTTGTACCTCCTTTCGTTATTTGTGGCAATACAGCAAGCCAAGGGCTTCCGGCTTAATGACCTTGTAGCCGTACACGTTAAGACCCCTGATCAGCTGGCCGAAGGTCGTCTCTGATTCGAGGGACGATACCTTGGTGATCTGGGAGGCATAAGTGATTGCCGCTTTCGTACCGAACAGGACGTTGTAGCAGGTCCAGGTATCCGTATCGGTATGAATGTTGTTTGAGAGATAAAGGGTGAACCTGTCGATCATTCCGATTCGGCCATTACGGAGAACGCTGGAACCGTCACCAGTCAGACTGGCGTCCTTCAGGTCGGACTTCTTGATCATACCGGCGATCCAGGACGGGATAACCATCCACCTGCCGCTCTCGGGAACATTCTGCTCATCGAGAACCGTACCGCAGTCCACGATGTAATCCAGGACGTTACCCTTTGTGATCTGAACAGCCGCTGCCGATCCGCCAAGGTTGAATCCACCGGAGATTTCTCCCGCAGCAGTGCCCTTATTGGCTGAGTCAACGTCAGTAATAACACCCTCGAGGATAGCCGAATCAATCGTGATCTTCATCTGCTCGGCTGCATCATCCGCGAACATGTTCATGAGTTTAATGTCGGCCTGGTAGGCGTCGATGTCATCAACTGCACATGCAAAATACTTAGCATTGTCTATGGTTAGCTCGACATCCGCCTGCTCCAAGCGTTCATAATTAAGTTTCTGTCCTTTGGCGTAATCGTTAATCGTGACTGTCGGGATAGTGCGGATATAGACCTTGTCGCCTACGTTTCCGATCTCACCCTGATAGTCCGTATTGCTGATTGCCGTCCAGACAGTAGTCTTGTAGTATTTAACCTGGAGTTTGCCTGCAATTTCCCTGTATTAGAGAACCCGACTATCGTTTCAGTCTCTCGACTGCCCTCTCACTTAGTCTGTGCGGGTCACACTTCATGGCCTTCAGTTCGTCTGTTCCCAAGCGTCTTACTTCTTCAGTGACGTGCTTGCCCAAAAGGTTATCCAACCACCATATCGCTAATCGTGCCTGTTCTTTCTTGATAACCAAATGGTTGACGATGTTCTGTAGGAAGTTGCGGAGGTGCTGCTTGCCTGTCAGGGTCCATGTATAAGCATCTTTCCAGACTGCCGTTCCCTGTTTCATTTCCTTACTGCCTCCGAAGTTTGCTATAAACACAGGAACCATCATTTCTCCAGGGATTCCAGAAAGGGTTATTCTCAGCCTTGGCCTACAATAATACTTTCCATCCCTTTTGTCTACATTTCCTTGCATGTCTATGCATCCTTCTCCGTCAACTAATCCTGCCATGTATTTCCAACTTGGTCGCTTCATGGATTCCTCCGAACTGCGATGTTGTACTGTGTGTTCCCTCTGATTTCGGCACCTTACGTCCGATTCCAGTTATTCAGAGCGGGTTTTAATATGGCCAGTCTACTACCACCATATTTCCGGGATGAACTTACTTGTCCCAGCAGCTGTATAATCAGGATGTCCAGTGATTCTGTTTACACTCATAGTAACCTCCTTTTAATTCACGACGCGCCCTTCTTGTATTGCTCTGATGAATTTGGCTTCTATCTTCGCAGCGTCTTCATCTGAGAACGCGCCCCGTTGTCGTTTTTTATAGAACTCCGCTATCTCGCTGCGCTTGATGAGATTCGTCTGTCTACTGGCCGGGGGAGGAACGCCACCTTTTGAAGTGGGAGGAGCGATGTCCTCTTCTTCCTCTTCTTCACTTGCCGCCGGTGCGGGAGCCGGTCCCTTTGTTGCCTTGAAGTCTTTGAAGAACTCCAGGGTCTTGGCTACGTCGAAGGTATTGAATGCATTGCCAAGGAGGACTTCCTTCGGTACCCCTGTGTATTTCTCCTTTTCCTTCAGCCACAATGAGAATTCCGGGTTGTGGTTTATCTCCCTCCAGTCTGCCATGGCCGTATCAAGCGCTTGCCAATAATCATTGCGGTTCATGGCTACGACGTGGGTTTCAACTGTGTCAACCTTTTTGACAACCTCTCCAACTACATCAGCGGCTGTCTTCTTGGCTATCTTGGTGAACGCACTGTAGAGAGAGGGGTAGTCTTCCTTAACAAGCTGAACATCCTCATCTCCATCAAATGTATCGTCACGGGTCAAGGGTTCGTCAGGCTTCGTGGTTTTCTTGTACTTGTCCAGCTCTCCCTGTAACGCCGCTTCCCTTTCAAGGACCTCACTCAACTCCATGCCCATTCGAGCAACTTCAGTATTGTATTTCCCTTGCAGAACCTCGTACTTGTGCTTGAAATCATCAACGGGCGGTTCCGGTTTGGGTTCGGTAGGTTCAGGCGGAGTATCTTCGGGATCGTCTACAGGAGGGGTATCTTCGGAGGGTTCGAGCGGAGGGTTAGCCCCGTCATCGTTTGTCCCCGTGTACATCTCCTTGTGCAATTCCTCTGCTATTCTCTCCTGTTCTTCCGCGTATGCCTCCATTCCATAGGCATTGGCCTTGGGTGCTTTCTTCTTCGCCATATTTGGTTCCTTCCTGGGAGCGGTAGTCGTCTTCCCTGATTATTTTAACACAGGAGCCCTCGGGTATTCCTGGATTAAGTAAGGCTAGGCGTGTCGTCAGATATACTTTAATCGCACGATATCACTAATGTGGATAAAAATCAAGTGCTTTGTTATGAGGTGAAAATGGGCAGCATCGGATCGTGAAGATGCGCCTCGCATTCAGAAAGTATTTCTTGTTCGGTAACTTCAAAATTCTGGAATCCACGGCCAGCGAGCTTGTCCCGTTCTCCAATGCGGGCCTTCTGTGCAAGTCTGCGGGTAACGGCTATGGATGGATCTGCCATGTTCCAATGAACAGCATCAAATCGGTAGGTTAAGTCTTCGCGGATGGTTGGGGCATCATAAAAGGAATGGCATCCACAGGTCAGACGCACGCGTGATTCTGGCTTGAATATACAGGACTTGTTGTATTCGGCCACGTCGTGAGCAACACCGGGGAGGACATTCCCATACTGTCGCTGATGGACTGCCGGCTTGGATGGGTCTATGTCGGATTCAAGCACATTCCGGTACACGTGATACATGTTGATGCGGAGGAGATTGCCAGTGCAGAACGACAGGTATTCCTGGGGCTGCATGCTCAAATGTAACGGCGGGAAAATGAACTCATCGGCGTCCACAGCCATGACCCAGTCTGTTTTCCTAGTGATTCCAACTTGATTGACAAGGGTTGATTTGACTATCCAATCCAGGCTATCATGGTAATCAACGTGGAAGATGACAGTCTTGGTCTTGTCCCAGGCGCGGATGATCTCTTCGGTACGGTCTGTGGTTGCCTTGTCCAGGATTATATTGATCTCGTCAGCGAATTGGTAATGGTCCAGGAACAGGGGTGCCAGGATTTCCTCATTGTACCACGCTGTTACTACGCTTATACTCGGCATCATGTACCTCCAGAAAGTCGTCTATGTCAGTTGAAAGAAAGCGGTGCTTGTTATATACTATTTTCTCTTCAGGCCATGCCCACCAGCGGATGCGTTCTAGGGAGGCGATCTGGTCTGGGGTGAAGCGGTATTTGATGACACGAGCTGGATTCCCAACTGCAACAGCATAAGGTGGAATCTTGCCGGCCACTGTAGACCCAGCTCCAATTACACAGCCATTACCAAGCAGGGAACCAGACATCAATATCGCGTTGTATCCTACCCAGACATCGTTCATGATGATGAGGGGGCCATGATTATGGATAGGGTACGGTTCAAAGGCCGCCCCTATGATTCCTCCGCAGTCGTCAAAGTGCCTTGTAGACGGAAACGCCATGTTGTGGTCCGCCCCAATTGCCGTCACGTTCTGGGAGATTGAGCAATACGACCCGATGTAAACGTCAAAGTCCCATGGCATGTTCCAGTTTGGACCAATGTGACTGTGAACGCCTTGGTGTACTGGCATATTACTTCTCCGTGCATGGGTTCTTGGTAGCCCCGTCTGAGATGCGGTAATGCCACGGAGTCCAGGATGAACGCACTGACTCTATGGCTTCACGGGATAATTTGCCTTCGAATATATCCAGGTTATTTGGACCAACGTTCAGGCCATGTTCTCTCATCTTGTCGTACAACCCCCTGCTGAACCGCTCTGTTGGATTGATCATCAGCTGTGTGTACATAGGAACCGGCATGCCGCAGAGGTAGCAACAGGCATTGCGTTGGGCGGTGAAGTCATTATTGTACCAGCCGGGTTCAACCTTCCATTCTATGCCTAGATCGAATATCCGGGATATCCCAGCTGCAATTTCGCAAAAGGTAGCTCCTTTCTCGTTGATTGATGGTGCCCAGTACTTGTGCGCCCAGCAGTCATCAATCAGTTCTTCAAGGAATTCCTTGTCTTCTACCACATCGCCACTGGCCATGGTAAGCACCTGGTGCTTGTTCGTCAGCTTCTCTGCAACTGTGTGCTCGTGGATGTGAACAACTCCAAAGGTATTGGCGATGATCTGTTCGTACTTAGCCAAGTTCTTCCTATGCGACGTAAACAAAAACATCCTGTGCTTGCCGAAGTGTGAACGGATTACCTCACAGACCGCCGGAAATTCTGGATGAAGGAGAGGCTCTCCCCCTGAGATTCCCACAGCATTTGGCCACGATTTGAGAGAGAGGAGAGCCCCATCAATCTGAGCAAGGGTCATGTGTCCCTTTTGGTCAGAGCGGATGTGATTCATATGTCTGGCGCAGTAGTTACATGACTGGTTACAGAACGCTACAATGTCGATATTGCAGATCCATTTCTCTATGACTGGGCGCATTGGACCTCCCTGATCTTATCTATCTGGGCCTTGACCATGGCAGGTGTGATGGACCGTGAGCATTCGAACTTCTTCTTGCGCGGGCACCAATCCCAGCGGCCACGTTCGTAGGGGTATGTCGGGTCATTGAAGCAGCCGTTGCAGACCTTGTCGTTGAACACTCGGAAATTACCTTCCTGAAATTCGGTATAGGGCTTGGAGAACCCGGAGATCATGACGACGGGGACATCAAGTGCCCAGGCAAGCCAGGCAGGACCGGACCCTACTCCAATGTAGAAATCAGCATCGCGGAGGGTTGTCATGGTCTGTTCGAGCGGCTTGTTTGTTCTGTCGATGATACCATTCAACTGGGACATCTCGCTGCTAATTGCCACAACGTCATAACCCAAACTCTTGAGATAATCCACGATTTCCTGCCAGCCGTTATCGTACTGCCAGTACTTGGTGAAGAGAGTCGCGTGCTCGGAGATGCAGACGTACTTGTTGCCCAGTCCCGTAGCGAACTGCGGAACCGTAATCAGCGGTTTGACTTCCTTGTACTCCAGTCCAAGTATATCCGTGGCTATCTGTTGCATAGGAATCACTCGCCAGTTCATAGGGTTGCGGTCCACATCATAGTCATAGCATCCGATCCGGTAAGCAGCATAGAGATTCTCAACAGTCGCACCCGGCTCGAAGAACTGGATGTTCGGATAGTTGTCCTTGAATAGATGATTGAAGAACGTAACCGCCTTGACATTACACTTGTGCTGTTTGGAGAATTCATCCAGATACGGCATCCAGGCAAGGTTATCACCCAGTGCCTTGGACTCCAGGCAGATCATGACATTCTGGTTCTCGGCGCTGTACTCATCATAGAGCAGATCGTTGGTACCCATCTTGAAGCGTAACGTCCATGGCACATAATACTTAACATTCGTCTTGAACCAGTTGTTGGGCGTCTGACGAACCGTGTCAATAATTTCCTTTGTGTCCTTGTTACCCAGTTCAATGGTAAGCTGTAGATCATCAGGGGCCCCGCCATTGTTCAGAACTTCAAAGAAACAGCCATCCACAAAGTTATAGGACACCTTGAGATTGGCCTGGGGCAGTGCCTTCTCTGTCGGACCATCCCATATATCGCGCTCTATCTGGTCGAACTTATTGGTGAATGGGAATTCGAGTGGGTCAAGCAGCGCAACCGGAAGACTCATCTTGGCGATGTATTGTAACAGCCAGTTCTCCAGGATGATCTCACCCTTATGCATCTCGGCGTATTTGTCCCAGCTGTCTACCTCGGGGAACACCGGCCAGCGGTCCATGAGGACGGACATGATACACGTGGACATGCCTGTGGTCTCGTAGCTGAACGCTACGTATTCCGCACCCTTGGCCATCTGATCATTCGCGGCCTGGACGTATTTGCTGATATCTGTCTCTATGTCAAACTCAATAAAGTGCAGTCGTTTGTAGCGTCCATAGAGGATTCGTATTGCATTACGGATAGTTGTGAGGACCGCTACGGCGTGGTACCTGTTCTTGGCCGGCCTCATCTCTTCCTTGTCTCCATTCCGCTTCCAGTACACCAGGCCCTTGCCTGCGGGAGCAAGTTCATTATGCATATCATACACATAATAATCGGCCTGGTTGTACATGGAAAGGGGGAGGGGGAAGTGGGTAGAGATTGCGACATCGAATCCGGCAGCTTTGACTGTATCTATTTGAGTCTGTAGCTGAGTTAATTTTTCTTCTGTATCGGGCCAGCAGCCAATTACAACAACGTCGTCCTTGGGCTTCTCGCATATCTTAGGGTCCACGAAGATGATGTCTTTGCTATCCAGTTCATCAAGGTATGTGGCGGCTTTCTCGGCGGCTTTGTCCCAGGTGAAGTTGGAATGGATGTACTTGCTGTCCTCATGTGCACGAATCTTTTCCGTGGAGTAATCGGTATAGGCTTGGCGGATTGCTCGCTTGAGGTCCTCGTAGTCGGGTTCGTACCAGAACCCAGGACAATCCGGCATCTGGTAGACGTTGAAAGGCTTGATCTCGCCAGTGGTCTTGACGGGAATGCCAATGTAACTGCCATCGTCCTTACGCGTGAACTCTAGCTGTCCTGAACACTTGGAATATACAGACGGAACACCACAGGCGATGGCTTCGATGAGAGGGAGATTCCATCCTTCGGCGCGTGAGCAAGACAGGAACACCTGGATACTCTTCAGCCGTGACACATACTCTTCCTTGGGCGGGAAGTGCAGGATCTGTATGCGCGGATCATTGAGCCCATATGCTTCAAGCCGTTGTTCTGTCGTGGTGAATTTGTCCACTGGAAATGGATTGTCGGCAGAGAGTAGGAGTCGTACATTACCACCCCAGGGCTTCGCGCACTCTATCCAAGCGTGGATGAGTTCTTTTGTGTACTTGCGATCTTCCCATTTGCCGAAAATGGCAAAGGTAAACGCCCCGGATGTACCTGATGTGCCATTGATTGGCCAGGGTTTGTACATCTCCGGGTCTATACCTTCAGGAACAACCTTGACTTTCTCGGCGGGATACCCTTGCTCTATTACACAGTTCCGCTGCCAGTTGGAGGCGACCCAGAGCTGATCGAAATCCAAGAGACGCTTAAAGAACTTATCGGGATACCGGGTTGTCTCCCATACATTGTACGCCACCACGGGCCTCTTGTGGGGATTATAGAACGCCTGGCTGTCCGTAGTGGATAATACGATTGATGCGGGGCTGTTAGGTCTAAGTGCCTGTAATCTCGGGAAGAAGTTTGATGCGTGTATACCATAACCTGTCCTGTCGTTGAATGCTGCAATAATTTCCATAGCCCTCTCCTTTCGTGGTTGAGAAGGCTATAGCATATTGCATATGGACTGTCAAGTTTTTTATTATCAAGTTTATTTGGATGCCGTCAGGGAGATACGGGAACCAAACCAGGAGGAGACAATCAACTCGCAGTTGTAACGGACGCCATCGAGAGTCGTCTGCATGGTCGGTTCGATGCTTACTCCACTCACTGCTGCAACAGTCATGCCAACGAGAATGAGGAACGCAACAACTGTGGCACCCGGACGGATCACCGCACGGAGGTCAACGACCCACTGAGAGGGGGTCCCCGAAACATCACGGTTGAAGAACTCTGCCTGGGCCTTCCAAAGTGCAGCCATGCCGCCAACGTACCCTTCAACTGCCTCGGGTTTAGTCACAGCCAGGGATGCCGCCGTTGCCTCGGGCGTATCACTAGACGGTCCCAAGAACTTCTTCTTGATAAAGTCAAATATAGGCGGAAGGATCATGCCTCCCACTGCCACTATTGCGTCAATTCCAAACATATCGTCCTCCTATTTCTGGTTGGGGAGTTCAAAGTGAGGTGCGTCGACGAAGTTCTTCCACTTGCCGGTACGACACCCGCCCCATACGAGGCCCACGGATTCACCGATTCGGCCTAGTTCTGTGTATTCAGGAACACCGTCTTTGTCGGCATCAAGGGTAGGATTCCACAGCGGCTTTCCATCAATCATTACAGCCACATCGAATGCCCTGGACGCCGGCTTGCCGTTCTTATCTACCCAATTGTGATTACCTTTGAATATCTTGCTGGTGCCCTGTTTCACACACTCGGCCTGTTCAGCCATGCTTCGGTATGTACACGTTACAATATAGGCTGGAGCACCAGGGGTTTCCTGGACCTTCCTCTTGAATGCCATGTATAACTGCAACATCTCGGGACATAAGTCCTCCAGTTTTCGGCTAGGCATATCTCACCTCCTATTTCTTGTCTACTTCCTGTAAGTGCTGTTCAAGTTTCTGTTCAAGTGTCAGACTCTGCATAGCCCCTGGCTTTTCCTTAAACACTGTGGCTTTGATGTATCCCCAGAAGGCTGCATTGGACATGGCGGAAACGATCATGAAGCCGATGACAAGCAGCAGCAGTTTCTTCCATCCGGCATCAAACAGGTCTGAGACCCATGATGTCCTCTCCAGTTTCACAAGCCTTGCTACAACATCATCATATCCTTCGTCTATTTCCTTGCCTTTACTCTTGAACATCCCGCACATTTCTTCAAGTCTTGCCTTAATACCATTGTCCAATTTCGCATGCAAGAGGTTTATGCTCCCCTGGTTCGTAATCGCAATACGGAGAAGTTCATCTGTCTTGCCGAACAGTGTGTCCTGCTTGTCCTGGAGAGTCTCAATAGCGGAATCGTGCTGACCGAGTTTCAATACAACATCTTCTGGGCTCATAGTGGTACCTCCGTATTATGATAGGGTGAACGTCTTGACTGCGTAGGTGACGAGCGAGGTGCGGCCCATCAAATAGTAACAGTTGTCTCTTGCCGCTGAATACCAACCGGGGGATTCCCCGTTGACATAGTAGCAGATGTTCCCGGCTTCACCAGGGGAATTGGCATCGTGATAGACTCGCAAATAGTTGGAATTGTCCCCGGCATTTATCCCAACAATGAACGCAATGGTACTGCCTGTGTGGTGGTACTCTGATGCAAATGTGAACTCATATAGTGCTGTGCTGCCACCTCCTGACATTGATACGCCGTTGCTGGTTGCTAAGGCACTGCCCGTAGGAACCGCGTTAGACCCAACTGTCCCTGTGGTTGCAAATAGATAGGCAGTTGCTGTGCCTGATACACCGTCACGGATATAGAACTTGACACTGGAGATGTAACATTCAGAACGGCTGATGCATTGCCCGGAGTACAGCACAGTGGTGGAACCTTCAGCCGCTACGGGATAGTATGAGTCCTGGTAGGCTTCGGAATAGGAATTCAGTGTACCTGTTGGCGTTGCGGACTTGACCGTTGCCTTCACCAGCGCAGAACTATTATCATTCCTCATCCACATGTAGCCAGAGTTCCCAGCAGCAGGACTATAATCAGCAGTCTTGTCTTCAAGGTTCATGGAGTCCAGGACATCAGCGCCGGAGGACCCCGAGGAACCGGAAGATCCAGATGTGCCACTGGTCCCGGATGAGCCCTCGTTTCCCTGATTCCCAGAGAGCCCGGATGATCCGCTGGTTGTTCTCCTTGATATTGCACTGCCCATGACACACCTATGATATCGTGAAGGTCTTGACTATGTATGCAGCTGTCCCGGAGTTCGTATATTTAATCACCCCCTTGACTGTTGCGGTTGTGAGGTCTGAACGCATCCAGAGCTTGCCGCTATTGGCTGCTGAGGCGGCATAGTCAGACGTGCGGTCTTCAAGAACATTCTGGAGAGTATAGGACGTGGAGGAGGTACCGGAAGACCCAGAAGTGCCTGATGTTCCACCACTTGTTCCTGATGTACCATCTGACCCAGCAACTGTAGATGTACCGCTGGTCCCGGAACTTCCAGCTGTTCCAAACCCTATGACCCCAGATAATATTGTGCTGTTTGACATAGCCTACTCCTTGAGATATTTGTCCTTGACTTCCTTGATATGCTTCTGCCAGTCCGAGGTACCATTCACCTTGTCCCAGTATATCATGTCGAGTTGGTCGGGAAGGGACCTGTACGCTGCCCGGCGGTTATCGGCATAGGTAAGGGGCGGCTTCGAGGCTTCCATGAGATCGGCAAGGTCTGCATCATCAACCCACTTGACCTCGATATCGGCTTCCTTGAGTCCGGCATTGAGAGCGTTCTGTTTGAGGGTGTTGAGCCGCATGTCCTTAAGGTCCTCTCGGTCATCCCCGCCAGATTGCATCTCAATAAGCTTGCCTGTTGATTTTAATATACATACTCTGTTCATTTGTATCTCCTTTCTACCTAAAAGCAACATAAAACATTGTCGCTGTTCCCGCAGAGGGTGTTCCTGTTTTTGTCCACGTTAATGTAAATCCATCCGAATCATAGGTTTTTATTAAAGCTGTTTGTAATTGAGAAGAACCTTCGGCTAACATTATTGATAAGGCAGATTGTACTGCAAATGTATCAGCTATTCCCCCATGATAATCACTCATAACATATCTTCGTGTTGCCATACTACAACCGATCATAGATATTATTGTTGTAGCGTTGATGCCGCCAAAAAAGATAAGTGCTGAAGGCTTGAAACCGACCCCCGTATATGAAACATCACCTGAAGAGGCAGTCATATCTCTTGTAAACGTTCCAGTCATATGGCCTACCGCCCATTCCCCTGCCGTAGCACCAGCATTCATGAACAACTTCAAATCCGCTGCACCCTTTGCCAGCCTCGCCAGCAACGAACTAGCCCGCTGATATATGTCCCCGTCCGCATCCGATCCTACGAGTAAGTTTGGTTTGCCTATTTTCATGGTTGCTCCTTATCGTCCAAATAAAAGTTTAACAGCAACAGTTCCTGTAGGAGAGCCGCCCTTTGTAAGGTCTAGGGTTATTCCATCCGCATCCCATGATTTCACTACTGCAAGGTTGTACACACCTGTGTCTGTTTTAAGTAGATATAGATACGCCCCAACTATATTGGAGTTTGCGTCACTTTGCATATAATCATTAGCCCATGAACCATCTCCATCTACTGAAGAGAAACCTATAGATGCGTATCCAATAGGGTCGGCTCCAACTATGGCCATAACCCAACTAGGTTTAAACCCTACTCCGGTAATAGCCCAATCTGCGTCCAGGGAAATATCCTTCGTAGTAGCAATAAATTTAACCCCAGACGACCATTCTATTGTACCGCCCGATGTCCCTACGAACAACTTTTTGTTTACATTGGCCGTCCCAGCAGCCAGTTTTGTCAATGCATTCGCAGCGGTTCCATACAGTATATCCCCAGCAGCAGTAACCAACGTCTGGGGCAGTGCATCGTACACCGCGTTGTTGCTAGGTGCTGTAGTCACAACCCCATTCCACCCGGTTCCATATGCAGTGTCAGATACAGTATCAACGGACGTACCAGCACCAGAGTCCAGCACAACAACACGCCAGGTCCCAGATATAGCCCCGAAAGTTGTCAGTGTAACAGTCAGTGCTGTTGAGGACGAATATGTAATCTCATCGGGGATAACAACATTTCCGTTGTTGTCGATGACTGTGACAGAACAATACTGATTCCCGAAGTTATGCGTTACAGTCAGAACACCAGTTGAGAGATCTCCGTTCACAAACGTCTTGATATAGGACAGGGACCCTGCGCCAACCTCGGACCCACGGAAGTTGAAGAAGTACCCGGAGGTTGTACTATCCGCCACGAACACCGGCTTGGAGATCTGGCCCTCTGTGGTAGGCTCGGTTGCTGTAATTGCTCCGGCTGTTGAAGGCGACAGGAAGTAGACGGACCCAGCTGTAAGGCTGGTCATTCCGCTGACGTACCCAACGTTCAGCAGCGTAAAGTCATTTGCCCCAGAGGACGAACTGACCATGCCAACCGATTCTGCGTTCTCTGCACTATCTGCCTGAGCGCCCGTGTATGATGTTCCCGTGGTACGAAGAACTGTTCCAACACTGAACCCATGCGATGCCTGGGTGATGTCTTTGGTTGCTCCACCGCCACTTGCTCCGCCAGTACCTGAAGTACCACTTGAACCAGACGAACCAGCCGCACCCGTTGTCCCACTACTTCCTGACGATCCATCAGATCCTGATGAGCCACTACTTCCAGATGACCCTGCTGCACCAGATGTGCCAGACGATCCATCAGCACCTGAAGTACCTGATGTTACGCCTGTTCCGCTTGTGCCTGATGATCCAGAGCTACCTGTATTACCTGAAGACCCTGAAGATCCGTCCGATCCGCTTGTCCCACTGGACCCACTAGAGCCATCTATCCCGCTGGTACCACTGGTTCCTGCTGCGCCATTAGCGCCGCTGGTTCCTGACGATCCAGATGTACCATCAATCCCGGATGTTCCGCTGGACCCTGAAGTACCTGTGTTACCAGAGGTTCCACTTGATCCATCTGTACCTGATGTTCCACTTGATCCGCTTGATCCACTGTTCCCACTTGTGCCGGAGGAACCTGATGTACCACTGTTCCCACTAGTCCCCGAAGTTCCATCCGCGCCTGATGTGCCAGACGATCCTGAATTCCCAGATGTTCCAGAGCTACCGGATGTCCCAGTATTACCTGAGCTTCCGCTAGTCCCAGACGAACCATCGGTTCCAGATACTCCGCTAGACCCGGAAGATCCTGAGTTGCCACTTGTTCCGCTGCTTCCACTAGTTCCAGAACTCCCGAATCCGCCGACATATCCCAGTGCAGACCAAGCCTGTGTCCCGGTCCCTATCTTGAACTTCCCGCTGTTGGTACCTCCATCAATAGTAATGCCAACCTCACCTGATGCCAGCGTGGGATCAGCAGTCGTCCATTGCGTCTCAGTACCCCTGCGTAATTGTATTTGAACAGCCACTACACACCTCCAGCGTCAATGGCAGTTACGCCGCCGTATTCAGTATCAGGCATCCCTCCATCAAGATTAGGAGAATTCCCGGAACCAGAGCCAGTTCCACTTTCTTCGCCAGGTACTTCATATATGTCATATTGTCCATCCCCAGGATAAGTCATAGTCTACCCCATGAATTCTTCAAGCAGTTCCTTGTATACTTCACTGAATACCCGTTTGATTTCCTTTGCTATTCTTGACTTGCGCCGTTCGGGGAATGGAATGAGGAACACCCAGAACGGTACAGTATATATGAACTTCACAATGAACTTCTTCTGTATCATCCCGATATTCAGTCCCTTGATGTCGATCTTGGCAAACTGCACGCCCATGTTAATCAGCTGGTCCTCGAGTTTCTTGCCAACTCTCGGCAGTATGATCTGATCCCCTGCGATGACCGGAATCCCAAATTTCTCTACTGGAGTAAACATTAGTTCGCCTCTCTGAAGTCAAGTGTTACTGTTCCTGTTGCTGTGATATTGCCATACTGTGTGATTGTGAAGCGCAGCTCATCCTCTTCCGTCGTCCATGTTACAGGGATGCGGTACTTGCCAGTTGCTTGGATGATGTACGCCAAGGCCGACAGTATCCGCGTCGATGAATTGACCGACACATACTGATAGTACGTAGTCAGTCCCATGCCCTTGGACCGGCATTCAATCGCCACCTCCATGCCATCCTCATCACCCTTGGTATAGTCAATGAAGATCAGCCCGCCAAACCCGTGCGCGGACGCGTGGTAGGTAGCCACGTTATCAACCCAGTCGAGGTTTCCCCCGCCGGCAGATGAAATAGTCAGGGACATGTAACCCCCTATTCTGAAAGAATATCAAGAGCCAGCGTCTGGGCATTGGAGCCACCAGTATAGGTCACATCAATGATCAGCGACTTAATTGTCTGTGTCACTGTGATCGGAATGATGTAACTGCCGGAAGCATTCAGCAGCATGGACTTCTGGGCGAATGTCCCATACTCCGCATTGGCATAGGAATACTTGTTCGTGCCAAAGTCGGACTTGGCTGACATTGCGATCAGTGCCGATGTGCCAAGCGTTCCAAGCGCATAGGTGGCCAGAAGCGCTGCCTTGCCTGGAATCCGGGAAACATCAAAAGCTACCACAGACGTTCCTGTTACAACCCCCGTACTTGAAGTTAATGCGTTTGCCATCGTAACCTCCTATTGATTAAACGTTCTTGTATCTTGGCCGGAACCAGGGTTTCCTGCTGCGTCTACAGGTGCCGGCGCTTCCGGGGGCGGTTCCTGTCCAGGTAACGCTCCGGGTTGTCCTTCTTGTGGTGCCATTTGCGGCTGGGGTACAGACTTGGGGAACTTGCTGGTATCGAATCCCAGGTACTTGGCCTGCTCCTCAAGCAACTGTCTGCGGAACTCCAGTCCAACGATTTGTATATCGAGAGGATTGCTGGTAAGGTTGAGGAACTCATTGCGTCGAACTGACTGCTGTTCACGCATGAGGGCCGCTGTTGAACCCGATGCCACTATCTCATAGTCCACAATCAAGCCATAGAACTCCTCTTTCTCAACAAGGAACTCGTACTCGCGCTTGACTGACTCAGCAATGATATTGTGGTCTATCTTGGACACCAGACTACGGATGCCCTTGGCGGCGGAACCCATAAGCATGGAGAGGCCGGATGCAGTGTTGCCTGCACCCCCGACCTGAGGATCTCCATGCGCATATGCGGGCACGCCCGAATGCTCATCAGCGATCTTGGAGAAGGATGTGTATACCTGCAACAGTTTCTCAACCACCATAGGCGGCTGATAGAAGGTCAGGGCCGGGGCCGAGGACATGGTGGACTCATTGACATCCCATACTTTCCACGGGACCATGTCTTTGTCTGCCATGATCTCTGGAGGGATTCTGTCTATGTTGCGCTCGACCTGGGGCCCTGACGCAATTCCAACGTTGTTGACTATAGCACGGGCTGCTGCGTTACAGACTGATTGAACATCAGCGATTACCTCGGGCAGCCCACGTCCCCAGAAAACTCCATCCTTATTCTCGAACGATGACTTGTAGAATATGTTGCGGCCAAGGGGGTCCTTGTTGAACGACGCCTTGATGATATGTCCATTGATGTAGTATATTATCGCCGGGTACCAGTGATCTTCCTTGGGCACCTGCTTCTTCTTGACCCCATAGTCCTGCAACCATTTGCCTTTGATAGCACCCCAGAATTCCAGGCAGTCTATCCGGTCAGAATCAGCGATGAAAGTATCCCGTTCCTTGTTCATCTCGGACAGTTCCCTGTCCACATTCAGCCACTCGCCCAGTTTCTTCTCCTCGTACTCACTAAGGACCTTTTCTATTTCATCCTTGCGATAGCCGGGGACATTGAGCAGGGATTGCAGGTCCAAGGGCGTCATCTGTATGCGGTCAATCAGGTACCCATCGTTGAGGTCCGTGGCCCCAGGAGCAGGGTATATGAACCGGGGGTGGCGTGATTCGAACTCCATGACCAGCCGTGTATCTGATACTTTGCTCAATTTCCCTGTTGCCTTGTCTGTCTTGACTTTGAGGACCGGACACTTGCGAAGGATCGGTCCCTTCAGGAACCCTGTATGCATGATTATATTCGGTATACAGTCATTCAGCGCATCATACCATTTGCCCTCAGTCAGTTTATCATGAACCACTAGCTCTATCTTGTCGCCCATCTGTCTGGCTTTGTCTGCCATGGCGTCACGGACAGAGTCTTCAATCTCGGGCATTTTAGATTGGACAGCCTGGATTATCGGAGCAGGATCAATTACCGGCCCCATGGTCTGCATGACTTCCTGAATGCCCATCATGGTTTCTGACATGATCTCGGCATAGACTTCTTCTTTGATGTAATCGGGAAGGTCGGGCAGTGGCGTAGGGGATATGGACCAGGGTCTCTGGGCGGGCTGGAAGAGGAGATCGTGGACCCATGCTTCAGCGTTCTTGCACTTGGCATCCGTGATCATCATGAATACCTCGGACCCGCCTATGCGCTTGATGGCTGCGAGTTTCTCTGTAGGATACATGCCTTCAATCTGTCGCATGTTGGCCAGGATCTGTTTCTCGGCACCTTGTTCTTTGTGTGTCTTGGCCTCATCCCAGCAAGCCTTCACGTGCATGGCAAGTTCGGAGAGTGTAGTTTCTTTGTCTTCCTCACTTCCGATTTTCATGGTCTCTTCGAAAGTGGCGTTCTCCTGCTTCTCACGTTCGTCTATTTGCTTGTTCGATAATACTTCAATAGGCATAGGACACTCCTTTACACCCAGGCTTCAAGCGACCTTCTGGGGCCGGAAGTTACAACCGACCTTCTCATCACACTTTCCGAGCCAAGGGTATACCTGGTCGGCTTCATCCCCGAGTCTATCAATAAGCACACATATTGCAATGCATCCTGAAGATGCGAGTATTCGTTCTTGAACGGAATGTCGGCGTATATATCATCGCCAAACCTGGCTTTCTTCTTCAACTTGTATTCGCCCTGGAAGCCCTTGCGGAGTATTGGACAATCGGGACCGGAGAGTTGAAACGCCGGCTTGCCTTCGATCAGTTTCGTTAGCAGCATATCCACGGAATTGTACCTGGCCATCAGCGCATTGGACGGCGCGGGCACAGGCGGGAAGCCGTTTGCCTTGAGTATCTGGAAACAGGTCCTCTCATCGGTATCAGAGCGGGTTGCGCCAGCCGGGTCCCCTGTTACCATGATTTGAAACCCCTGGTACTTGCTGAACATGTACGGCTTGACAATGTTCTTCATGAAGTTGGTCAACCCCATGTCGTCGTCATAGAACTCCTTCAGTATATTGAACCGGCCCTTATGATCATACTGCGCCACTACACAGGCCGGCGTAAGTCCAAAGTCGAAGCCAAGGAGCAGAGGGTATGCCTTAACAGCCTCAATAGTTGTCTCACTGCAATGCAAGGTATCATTATAATTACCAAACACAGGTTTGCCGTCTTTGAGGTATCCATAGTCTCCGTCGATATAGACTTTAATATAATCCGGGTCTTTTCCGATTGCGAGTTCTGTATAATACCCCGGCGCAAGATTTCTGATGTTCTCTGCTTTCTTCGATCTTCCTGACGGCTGGCGGAATAGTTCGTATCTAGTCGCAATTTGCGGGTCCGCATACACCTTCTCCTCAAATAGTTTATAGATCCAGTGATCTGTCGGAGGAGGGTTGGTATCAGCAATAATGCCTGACCAGGTGAACCCGCCGTCCATCATGGAAGGATAACGTCGAACACGGCCTTCCATCGCCTCTATGATTACCCAAGGTATTTCTCTTGCTTCATTAAAATATGCCCCCGTGAGTTCAAGGGACAGCAGGTTTCGTATGTGTTCGGGCTTGTCGAGTGCCCTGAAGATGATTTCTATTTCGGGGGTACTGCCATCTTCCAACTGGCCGATCTTGTTGATGAGATACTTGTGGTCGGTGACATTATAGGTGCCAAAGTAGTCAGGAGGTAGCCATTCAAAGAAGGTTTTGATGGTCGTGTCCTTCAACTGGACATAGGTATTACGGACTACTGCCCACCTTGTTCGCCTCAGCCCCTGCTGGTTCGGCTTCTGAGTAATTCCCTTATCCACTATCTCTGCCACACACCCTGACGTCTTCCCGGACCCAAACGGACCCATCAGCATCCGAAAGAACTTATCGGACTTGTTGAAGCGCTTGATAGTGGGGGCTTCGGAATAGTCGAATACCCTGTTGAATGCGGGTGTGCCTTCCATTATTCACCGTACCTAGTTGGATTTACTTCTTGATGATAAACGTTGCTTTTGCTATGTTGGTGTTGCCCTGCTGAGTGACTCTCCCATTGCCACTGCTCACACCGAGGACTTCATTGTAGAATTCATGCAGGATCTTCAGTTCAATAACATTCTTGGGAGTTATCTTCGTAGCGGTGATGTTCCCATCCGGGTCTGTCTCGCATGAGTTCTCCGCTGCTTTCTTGATGATGCTCAGGAACAACTTCTTTGTCTTCACGGTCTCCTCTTCTGTTTCCAGAAGGAGACGATCAAGGAGCCGTTCCTGACGCTCTCGTACTCGTTCGGCCCAGCCAAATTCCCGGTACCATTTCTTAATCGTATTGATATTGCGGTCAATCTTGTCCGCTATCTTCTCCTGGGTGCGGGCGTCCCCCATGTTCCAGAACTCCTCGAAGGCCATGCGTTGCTCGATGGTCTCGAGTTTCTTGACTGGGACTAGGACGCTGTCCTCCGCCTTGGGATCTTTCCATCCCCGGCGTGCTTTCTTTCTCAATACAGGCATACTACCTCTTCTTCATGTGCTTGAACATCTCAACTCGTGACTCAGCTTTCGCCACCGTTGCAGGGGACGGCTTCTTGCTGCCAAAGTATTGCAGCACCTTTCCCGGCTTCGAGGTAGACAATAATGCCCATTCCACCTTGCCCGTCTTCGGGTTCACATGTCTGCCTAACATCTGTTCCTCCTGCCAGAACATTATAAGCTCAACTTCCCCAGAAAGTCAAGCCCTTATTCCAGCGCTTTCTCTAGGATGCGCACTGAGTTATGGATCTCGGGCTCTAGTGCCTTGAGAAGATCATTCGTCCATCCTATAATCATACACTCAACATTGGCGAATAGAACCGCCTCAATTACCTCATGCTTGGCTATGAGTTCCACGGGACTGTTGAGCTTCTTGTTGTCCAGGTGGATGTCTATGGTACGGGACGTGGCATCAACACGGGCCTTGCCATCATCATCCTTAATATCCTCAAAGTGGTACCTGAATTCATAGTTCGTGCAGCCCAGCTTCTTTATCCATCTCTCACACTCACTCTTGAATAGCTCAAAGTCCTTCTCTGTTACTTTCGCCTTTTCCTTCATTAATTCACCTCTCTCTTGGTTACGTCGAATACCTTTCCATCACGAACACGCATTTCAACCCAGCCGAGGGGGATCGGATCGTAGCCGAATACCTCGCCATATCCTGACGCTCCCATTCTGAACAAGCGAAGGAACGACCCCGTCGCACAGTAATAGCGGTTATCAGGGGGTATGTATGTGGGGTTCACGTCTCCTGTCTCCATATAATGCTGTACTATCTTCTTCCGGCCTTCAACGGTTTCTGCGGTAAGGTACAGTTCGCGGGACGGGGGGACCACCAGCAGCTTATGGCAATGCGCGTGGGCCATTACCAGGCAATCCGCAAACTTCATCTTCAGGGTCATCTTCAAGGCTGCCTTCATGTTGGCTTCCTTCTGCTCCGGGTCCTTGGCATTGGACGTGAACAGATGCCGGCCATGGGTGTAGAAGAGTTTGAACTGCAACCCGTTCTTGTCATACATCTCGAAGATTGAGGAGTAGGTTCCATATGGGATGTCCAGGCCGTGGCAGATCTCCTTGGCCATGTCCCCGACCCTGTGCAGCTTCAGCTCATGGTTACCCATCAGTCCGCCCAGCAATTTGTTCCGTACCGGCGTGAAGAACTTAATCACATGGTCCCGTTGCTCAGACGGCTTCAGCCCCATACTCACATCATCATACCGCTTGTCGTCCGTTGTTATCGCGTCAATCCAGTCTCCACCGCAGATTCCGTATGTACCTGGCTTGCTTAGGGTTTCTATCAACTCTCCCAGCGCAGCAGCCGAGTACAGCTTCGTCCCATAATGTATGTCGCTGAAAAGCAACAGATTATAGTCCTTGGCAACCTTAGATTTGATTATCTCCATTTCTCACCTCTCAAAAGTATAGTTTCCTGACCATTGTGCAGTTGATGCAGGATACATTGGCTCCGTCAGCATCGACAAGCAAATTATTCCCACACCTAATACACTGCCCTGCCGCCTTTCGCTTTGCCCGCAAGCGTTTGTTTCTTTCCGCCGCCTTCTTGATATGTTCTTCACAATGGTGCTTGTTCCTGACTGCCGGCTTGGAACAATCCCGGCACTTGCCCTGATTAATATTCGTGTGCTTGTATCTTAGCTTGGACTTATTGTCCCTCTTTGTCACCCGCTGCTTCTTCTCGTACCCCATGGCCAGCAAATACGCCATCAGCGCGATCATCTCTATATTGGTAGCCTTGATCTCTTCCTGCCTCTTGGTCTTGCAGCGCTTGCCCATCTGGTGCGCCATCTCATGGGCCACGGTTCTGATCAACTCCGTAACATCAAACTTCTCCGCTATCCATAGATGTATGCACTTGCGCTTCCCTTCCGACCATCCCCAGACAGTCAGCGCCGGGTGATCTACCCAGTCCTGGCTGACTTCATTCCCCAGTGCGTGCCTGTATCTGCCCTTCATTTCCTTATTGCCTGTGGACGCCAGCAGGTACGCCTCCCAGCAGTCCCTCAGTTTCTTGTGAAATTCCCACTCAATGCTCGTCATTTCCTCTATTATCTTTTGCTCTGTCCCGTTTATCATCGGCTATTCCCTAAAAGATATAACAACCTTATTAGTACTGCCGCCACCAGCAACTTTATTGCTATTGTCAATGTGGGCTCTTGCTTCAGTGGTTCTAACAACTTCTTCAGGAATTCTAAAAGCGTGTGATACAGCGCCCTTCGGCAATTCCCTATGGCCAAACATACACGTCCCTTCACGCCACACCTCCAAGCATGTCTTGCGTTCAATTATCATCGTCGGTATGCCCTTGGACATCAGAAACAGGTACCACGACAATGCTATCTCGAACTCGTCCTTCCCCATTCTCTCTGACATTCTAAACAGTTCCACCAGGATTCCCTCCTCTCATTCCGCCAAGGGACTGGATCGCCCTGGTCAGCCACATGGGTGCTTCCATATATACACATGCGCCAACCTTGTCCATGTCTTCGGCCTTCTCGATCTTGGCAAAGGCCAGGCATTCCAGGCACTGGTCCTGCCCAGGCATAAGAACCTTCCCCTTGCTTTTGCAGTCCGGTTTGTGGTTAATCGTCACCATGTCCCGCAGAGGGATCTCGAACCAGGCCATGCAAAGGTCCCCTTCGCACATCCCATGTTTGTCCCCGCCACCGAACTTCGGGCACCGCTTTTTCCCAACAACGTCCACTAGTTTTCGAGCCATTTCCATCTCCCCTTCCCGCGCGCGGGCGCGTTCCTTTTGATTTTGGGTACCTTCTACCACACCCCGGCCCAAATGTCAAGTATTTTTTTGGGAAAATTTTTCTTGACAAGTAGGAAATTCTGTGCTAGGGTGCGGCCAAAAGCTAGGAGATTGGGCATGGAACTGAACATAGAATTGATAAATAAGAGGATGAAGAAACTTGGGCTGACGCCGTATACCCTGGCTAAGAAGATTGGCATGACCTATGAGAGCGTAAGGTATATACTAAGGAAGAAGAGTACAAAGCTCCAAACGATTGCGAAGATCGCGGTGGCGTTAAAGGTAAGGGAAAAGAATTTGTTGATCTAATAGGAAAGGAAAGGGTAAGAGTATGGAATGTAAGGTTAAGCAGATTGATTTTCAAGGTGGCGGCGTGGTTTGTAAGTACTTGATTCCTGTCGAAGGACAGTGCGGGTTCTGTAAGCGCCCAAAGCAAAACAGGTGTCTGGAAGAGATTCAGATGAAGCCGATCCCGCTTTCTCACTCTTCTATTCAGAACTTTCTGACATGCAAGCACCTGTTCTATCTCAAAGAAATCCTGGGTATAAGAACTAAGGACCGGATGGCGAGCGATCCCATTAAGGCTGGTGCGCTGTGGGATTATTGTCAAAGGTACCTCCATGGGGAAAAGGTAGACCTGGAGGAGATTGTCACAAGGTACGAGATCCAGCCGAGATTGGTGGCCAAAGTCCGTGCGCTGCATCTGGCGTATAAGGAATTAGGCATCAAGTCTCAGGAGGGATATACCATGCAGGGACGGTTCAAGCACCACCTCAACCTGTATGATAATAAGCTGATCGAGGAATCCGAGCTGGATGGGTACGACAAGAACAAGGCGGCCAGGGGTGTTCTGACAGTCAAGGGTTTCTATGATCGCAAGTACGAAGACTACTTCGTGGAGAACAAATTGACGGGCAGACCGGAAAACTATTTTGATATCTGGTTCTTACAAAGCCAGGTTGGCACGTATTTTCTTGTTGACGAATCCTTAAAAAAGTGCATAATGGAGGTTACGCGAATTCCCGATTTGAGGAGCACCGGAAAGTTCGCTGATGAGACCGATGAGGAGTACTGTGACAGGTGTTTGATGGATATATTGCACAGGCCAACCTTCTACTTCATTGGGTACGACAAGGAGACGGGAACGTATGGAAAGACATTCTACCGCAACGAATTCCAGCTCACCGACATCAGGGACAGATACAAGCACATCGCTATGGATATACATCACACGCAGTTTGAGGAGGGCTTCTATAAGAATGACCGTGTATGTAATAATATACTGCCCGGCATTAAATGCGATATGCTTGACATATGCAAGTACGGAAAGTTTGATGAAACCAGGTATGAATTCAATACCTATAAGAAGGGAGGAATATAGTGAGGAAGAGGATGATTAACGAACTAACAAGGGAAAGGATAGAACTATGAAACTATTTACACCGGATCAATTACCAGAAACAGCGGGGAGTATGCATCTGTACTACGGACGTGCGGGTGTGGGCAAGTCGGTATCAACTATACAATCAGCACCAGATCCTATACTGTACATAATGGTGGAGCCAAGAGATGTTAAGAAGTTCCTTACTGCCTCGGGTAGAGGAGACGTACAGATTCAGTTCGCATTCCCGGAAGGGTGGGACGATACTATCGCTTTTGTTAATGATCTTGCCAATTTCGAGAATTTTAATTCGGTTGTGCTCGACAGTATCTCGCATCTTATCTCGATCAGCCTCTCAAACGAAATAGAGGACGAAGCCTTTGACAGCCTGGACAAGAAGAAGGGCATTGACAAGCCGCTGGCGATTCGGACCAAGATGAGCCAGGAGGGTTACGGTGCGCTGGCTGGACAGATGCTGAGGTTCACGGATGCGATATCCAGACTCAGCCAGGTCGGCAAGACGGTGGTATGCCTGGCCAGGGAGGAACAGAATCCCAAGTTTAACAGGGCACTTCAGGGGGCTCCGGCTCTCAAAGGCCAGGAATACAGCAAGCACATGCAGGGGTTCTTCGATTTCATCGGGTACGTGTACGACAGGTCTGACGAGAACGGGAACACGGTATTTCCTCCGCTTGTTTCCTTCGAATCCGATGGCTCATACTGGTGCAAATGGAATGGATTGAGACCGGAAGGCGGACTGAGCGGCAAACCGTTCAACATCCAGAGAATCATTGAAGTATCGCAGGGAAAGTAAAGGAAAGAACTATGGGAAGAAAGGAGGACAACAGCAAATGTAATGGAAAGGAGAAAAACATGGGCATTACATTGGAAGACGCAAACCTGGTGGCCTATCTCAACTACATCGGGTACCAGTTTGCACCGACAAAGAAGAAGTCAGGGAAGGTGGTATTTAAGATAGAGGGAGAGGAAGGGAACATAGAGAAGGATATCGAGAAGTTCTACTCTGATGACACCGTCCGTATCAACGACTATATTAAATGCCTTAAGAATGTACGGAGTTCAATATTTAACTTAAGAAATCAAAAGGAGACAGACTATGAAAGTAAAAGGTAGAGAAGATGCAAATTGGGGATATCGGATCGCAAGCGCTGGGTACCACATTGTTGAGATTCAGGATGGCGTGGAGTTTACGCTGGACGAACAGGGCGCACGTAAGTCCCTGCTTATCCCGGTAAGTGTTAACGAGGGTTCGGATGATGACGGTGTCAAGATTGCTATATTCGCGCCGGCCAATCACGACTTTGGCGAGCAGAAAGTTGCCGATATCCTGGCAGCGGTGGGCCTGTTCGCGGCTTTTGAAGAGAAATTCCCTGGCGATGTCAGCTTCTTCGACAAGGGACCCTTCGAAGCCCTCAAGGCAAAGCTTCCCGGCCAGTTCCTCAAGGTTCTGGTTGAGATTTCCAAGGATGGGAAGTACAACAACGTCCTCGAGACCCACAATGTGAAGTACGAGGGCAAGGCGGCAGCTGGACCGGCCAAGGGTGCAGCGAAATCCAACACAGCGAAGGCTTGGTAATTGACCGAACGGGGGGAGGCGGGCAACCGCCCCTCCCTTTTCACTTATGGAGGCACGATGAGAGTAAAGCCTAGGGCAAAAGTGACCAGAAAGATCCGCGCAGTCAACTATTCTGGTCTGAAACCGCATATTGTACCTGAAGACATGGTAGTGGTGGTCGATACGAGAGAACAGGAGCCACTCTGGTGCCCCAAAACACCAAAAGGACTGACAATAGTGAGAGATACGGTCAAGGTTGGCGACTATACGATAAGAGGAATGGAGAATATGATCGGAATTGAGCGGAAAAAGGTGACGGACCTGCTGTCATACCTCACTTCCGAGAGAGACAGGACCCGCGAGAAGCTGTACGAACTCAAAAAACTGGATTTTCGGGCACTTGTTATAGAAGTTTACGAGTCCGAGCTGTGGCTTCCCAAATTTTACTCCAACATTTCCCCCGAAGTCATCCGCCAGTCACTGGTTTCCTTCGAAGTCAAGTTCGGATTGCATGTATATTATGGAACAAGGGCTGATTTGGAGCGGAAAGTACTGGACTGGCTGATATATTTCTATAACCTCAAGAGGTCTGCCCATGATTAAACCGAGTTTGTACAGCAATATGCATCACGTGATACTTAAACATCGGTGTGGATGCACGGAACTGAACTGTATCTATTGTGCCAAGGAAGAATTGAACGCAAGAATCAAGGAATTGAAGCGAGAAAAGTGCTCACACTGCAAGGGAGGAACGAGGAATGCGAAAAAAAGGCAATGAAAGTTCAGACTGGAGGGAAGTTCCCCAGTCAGGAGACAAGAAAATCACAGAGAAGGAGAGTCCCACTGGCAAGAGATGGGTTGACTATATAGACTTCGACAATATGGTGCCGCTCATGCCAAGGCTCAAGAAGGCCAGGGGGGCCAAGTGCAAGGTGCAGCTATGGACATTTGACACACTGAGGATAGATCGACAGGAAATATTCGATAAGACAAAGGGCGAATTCTCCTACCTTACCCAGATTGATGTCATGGCTCATTATATTGGCATGAGGATACTCCAGGAGGTCTTTGTTGTACGACGTGGATTCAAGAAGTCCAGGATAAGTCAGTTGATCGAAACCTGGGAAAAGGACTTCATGAGGTTCGATGAAATGAAGTTGGTCAGGGAAAGTTGTGACTATGTCCTGGAACAATTTATTGATGGCATCATCCTGGAGGATGAGTGCAAGGTCCGACTTAAGGCATTGATAAATTGTATTCCCATTGAGGCCGACAGGAAGAAAATGGCCGAAATGATAGATAAGGAGATAGGAGAAACCGATCTTCAGCGTATAAAGGACAGGATCAGAAAGCGAAAATACCGGACATTATCGCTAGTTGCGAAGGAATCGGAGTAAAGGATGCGAGGATATGAGGAGTATTTGTCCCCTTATAGGATGTGAGGATTCGCGGAATAGTAGAGTAGGTGTCCCGTGGGACAGATGCCTAGTTTACTAAGTATTAGTATAGTTGGTTTTAAGGAGAACGCGGAAAATGGAAAAAAGAGAGGAGTACAGGATGCAAGGATATCAGGATGTGAGGATCTCATGTCACGGAGGATGGTATGAAGGTATTAATTAGATTCAAGGACAAGGAAAAGGAGATGCTGGAATTGGACGCGTATAATTATTTCTACAAACCCTATTTCCTGATTGTGAACCTTACTGGGAAAAGGCATGTGGAGATTCCAATTCTGGACATACAGTGGTTTGTGGTTATGAGGGACAAATAATGACACCGAATGAAGCCAAGGGAAGATATAGGAACTTTGTGGAGAGGGACTTCAGGGAGCACCAGGAGGACATGGTGGAGTTTGCGAACGGGACGCATAAGAAGTATACGGTGGTTGAGGCTCCTCCGGGAATAGGTAAGAGCCTGGTTGGTGCGTGCCTGGGGGCCATGAGTGGCAAGGCGGTGTATTTGGTTCATAGTAAGAGTTTGCAGCTTCAGCTTGCCCATGACTTCCCCGAGATACCGATCATGTGGGGACGGGACAATTACACCTGCCTGGCGAACCCTGAACTGACCGCTGACATGTGCATGCACAGCAAGATGCACCCGTGCGAGAATAAGATAAACAAGACCTGCCCGTATCACAAGGCGAAAGAAATTGCACTGGCTGCTCCGGTGGCTGTGCTGAACTACCACTACTTCATGACAGAGGCAAACTATGTGGGACGGTTCAGCGGGAGAGAGTTGATCATTGTGGACGAGGCGGATTCCCTGGAGAGCGTGCTGGATGGGTTTGTCGGGATTACGCTGGCGGAACATCAGTTGAGGCAGTTCAAGATCCATATACCGAAGTTCAAGAATGCCAAGGCTAAGGAGGCGGTTGAAGGTTGGAAGGACTGGGCGGACAGAGCGATAATGAAGCTGGACAAGATTTACAGGGAGGTCAGTAGCGAGGTGGAGCACCTGGAATTCATCAACAGCGAGTTGCAGGCGGGACAGGTGAAGTTGCAGAAGAGGGTCGGTGGCTTGCTGATGAAGCTGAAAATGTTCGTTGAGTACGTGGATGATAGTTGGGTATATGAGCGGTTTGAGGACGAGGACAAGGGAAGATTGACTGTATCCTTCAGCCCGACTTGGCTTCCGAAGAAAATGGCTGATGAATTTTTCTGGCGGCATGCCGATAGGTTCGTTTTGATGTCTGGGACGTTTCCATTCTTACCGGTTCTGGCTCGCGAGGTTGCCCTGGAAGAGGGCCAAATAGCCTATAAGGCATATCCATCCATTTTCCCGGCCAAAAGCCGTCAAATCGAAAATATGGGCGTTTGCAACATATCTTACAAGACGAAGGACGTGGAGCTGAAGAAGGGACTGGATAAGGTAGAGGAAATAATGAGTAAGCCTGAACACTTGAACGAGAAGGGACTGATACACACGGTTTCCTATGCCTTTGCCAGAGAGGTCATGCGCATGGGGGACAGGAGGCTGATCACGCATCAGAACGGACAGGACAGGCAGGAGGTGCTGGACAGGTTCAAGGCAAGCAGGGAACCTCTAGTACTGGTCAGTCCTTCATTTGAGCGGGGGATCAGCCTGGATGATGACTTATGTCGCTTCATCATCTGGCTCAAGGCTCCGTTCCTCAGCCTGAATGACAAGAGGGTCGCTGCCAGGTTGTATGGTTCGGGGAGGATGGGACAGCTGTGGTACAGGGCGAGCATGTTGCTGGCAGTGGTACAGGGCTGTGGCAGGGGGATGAGGAACGCGGAGGACAGGTGCAAGAGTTACCTGCTGGATGAACAGATAGGTATGGCCATAGGGGAGAGCCCGAGGATGGTACCGGGATGGTTCAGGGAGGCACTGTGGTAGACGGGACCCTCTAGACATATGTCTGAACAGCTGGTCCATGATGGACGGGGACAAATGGTACATGAAGAACAAGAACGAGAACGAAAGGAAAGCACATGGAGAACGAAGAGGCAAGGCGGATAAGGGAGATTGAAGCAGCGTGGGAGAACGATTGGCGTGTTATCCCCGGAGATATATCGCTGACAATCGCGGTGTTGAACATTAAGGAATTACTGAGGATTATTAGGAAGAGGGAGAGCAGGGAGAACGAATCACATGCAAACTAAGCGCGGCAGCTTCATCGAGTCCATCACGAATATCGTGGTTGGCTGCACACTGAACGGAGTCCTCAACTGGCTGATTTTCCCGCTGTATTCCTGGGAGATCAACCTGCGGCAGAATCTGGAGATCACGTGTATATATACGGTTGCTTCACTTTGCCGGAGCTACAGTCTGAGGAGAATATTTAACCGCATCACAGAGAAAGGGAGAGTGTAATATGGGATTGGCAGGAAATTGGACAGAGTTGGATATGTTTGAGGACGAAACCGGGAATGAGGTGGAGTTGGTGTTTGCCCCGGTGGGGAGGATATTGATGCGCATTGGAGCGTACGAAGCCCAGGCAAAGGAGCGATTCCTGGACAACTGCGAGGAGGATATCGGCTGGGGTATCTCAGACTGGAGAGAGTTCTTGGATGGCCGGTGCAACATGCTCAGGGTTACAGTCTGCCGGAGGTACATGGATTACCTGGAGTACGTGAAGAGAGCCAAGGATGAAGACCGGGGGTATTTGCAATTTCACTCCTGGGATCGGTACGAAGTCGAGGAAGCCAAAAGCATGGACAAAAAGCGTAGGGCGGAGTTGCGGGATGCCATAGGGAAGAAGCGGGAGCCGATTGACCCGAGGTGGTTTGAGGAAAACGAGGTTACTGTCACACCATCGCACGAAGAAGGTTCGGTTGTGATGGCGGAGGGATGGGACAGGGTTGAGGAACAGTCTAACGGCACTGTAACACATAACGATAGAGGGGTTACGATGAACTGGAATGTGGGAACGGCAAATAACCTCGATCAGATCTTGGCCAATCGTGAGGAGGAGAACCTTGAACACACTCGATGAATGGAAGAAGGAAGGATCTACGCATTACAAGCAAGAAACCGTTGAGCCCATAGACCTGATTGTAGAACTTGGCATAGGACCGGAATTCGCGCTTGGAAGCATAATTAAATACGCGGCGAGGATTGCTTCCGGCAGGCGCACCCCAGACGAAGCTACTAGCGATGCCAATAAAATCAAGCATTACGCAGAGTTGGTGCGTATGTTAATCAAAATGGAGGTAGAAAGGACCCATGGAAGACAGACAGAATGACAGTTGGGAGTTCTTGCAGAAGTTATACAACGATGCGCAGGTGCCGGAGTTGGAGTTACAGGGCCGGTGTCATGACTGCAAGGAAAAAGTAAACATAGTCTGCAAGATGGCGAAGGACGGGAAGGTGGAGATAGATGGCGGCGCGTTCTGGCATTTCAAACACACCAAGGACCCGTTCTTCAAATGCGAGAAGTGTTTCGTGGCGGACAACATGCTGAGGGATTATGTGAAGACAGAGGTGTATTCCCGAGTCTGTGGATACCTTCGCCCGACCAGGCAATGGAACGCCGGGAAGCAGTCGGAATGGAAAGAGCGAACAGTGTATGATATTACCGAGGAGGATTGTAAATGAATTCCAGCGATTTCCCCCTTATGGAAGACGGGGAATGGGTGCGTCCGGTGAAGAACAACTTTGGTTTCGCATGTTGCGACTGTGGGCTGGTGCACCGCATTGACTTCAGGCATATTAAGTGGGGGCGTGGGAGGAAGGTAATATTCCGCGCCAGGAGAGACAGCAAATCAACCAAGGAACTGCGGAAACGAATGGAGAAGGAGAAAGGAAAAGAACTATGAGTATACCGTATTGTACAGGGAAGAGTAGCGGAACAGCAACAGATCCAGTATTGCCAGAGGTGTTATTCTGCGAGGACTGCCGGTGGTACAAGCTGAAGTGGCATACCTTTGATAAGACATTCTCAAGGTGCCTGCATCCCAACAGCAACCGCAAGGAGGACAAACTGATATCACGAAACCATGGGCCATACTGTAGCATCGAACGGGAACATGGAAACTGTGGAAGGGAGGGTAAGTTATGGCAGCCAAGATGAAGAATTGGGAAAAGAAAGAGATAGAGATGTTGAAGAAGCTAGCCCAGGAAGAACGTGTCAAGCAGGGGGATTGGTATTTCGCCCAGCAGATGTTGTTCGAGAGCGGATTCCCGTGCCGTACTATTGCAGCGATCCGCACCAGGTTGACACTGATCAAACGCGGGAAGCCATATACCAAGCAAAGCACTCCAACATACAGGTTGTCCTCCAATGGGGTGCCCGTGAATACCGAGGTGGAGAAGTTTCTGCGGGTTGGATGCCAGTCCATGTTGGAAGGCCTGTCCGATTACGTTGACACCATACTGAAGGACAATGAGAAACTACGCCAGGAAGTCAAGGACCTGAAGCTTCTCCTCGTCAAACTCAAAGACATCCGCCAGGCCGTAGAGAACTTCCAGAAGAAGGGGGAGATATGAAGACAAAATGGGACAGGGACATAGTTGGACATTGGCCGGGAATTGTCCGGGAAGTTAAGAACCCCGACACGATCTCCAAGCAGGATTTCCGCATGCTGATTTGGGTCCTCCAATGGTTCATGGAGCGCGTTGAGATGTCCCGCGATGCTAAAGACATCGGTCACGCTGCTCGCACAGCACACATCCAGTTGGAGGGGTTGCTAAAAGACATCAATAAACCATAGCATCTCGCGCACTTGCCCCATTCTCTGGCATCTGTCACACTAGGGCCTTGGGTTCACACTCCGGGCCCTTTTTGTGACACGTACTCCGCATAAGTCAAACGCCGAACAATTCCATGCACTTCACTTCGTTTGTGACAGGTACTCCAATATTTTGTGACAAGTACTCCACTTCAACGTGACAGGCACTCCAGTTTGCCGTGACAGGTACTCCTGTACTCTGGGACTGCTTGATTTTTTTATTTTTTTCTGGGAATGGGGACACGTGTGCATACCCTGGGACCCATCGCAGTAATAAACTACACAACACAGGTACCGGCATCTCGCCACGGGGGGGTAGGGGGGGGTCTGGGAGTGCGTCGGAGGCTAGGTGGTGGGCTTTCCCACCAAAAGTGGTGAAAATCCCCAGTTTGCCATGCCATGCAATCCACGTGCCAAAGTAGTCTAGCCTAGTCGTAGCGAGGGTTTGAGCCGGTGGCACGGTATGTGAAGTATGGGAGTCAAACAGATCGGGAACCGATCAATCAAAAACAGAAAGGGGAATAAGACATGAGCAAGACAAAAAAGGATATGCAAGCGGAATTGGATGCAATGAAGGCCATGATCGAAAACTTCACAAAGGGGAGCGCGCCCGCACCCGCGACGCCCGTTTCATCATTCGCAGCGTTCGGAGATGTAGCACTGGCGCAGCCCGCACGACAAGTCAAGCAGGAAAATCGGGATAACAATGCAAGCTGGAAACAGGTGTCAATCATCAATGCTTATGGTCGGCAGTTCTTGAACAAGGTGATTGTCGGCAAGAAAGCCAAAGTGGTCGATGACGCCATTGTTACCGAGTATTTCACCGTGGAGAACGGCAGCCAGGTCAGACTCACAAAGGGCAAAGCCTCTGATTACATTGAGAAATTCAAGGCGGAGTGCGGCAGCCTGAAGTTTGAGAAAAGAGGTGGCACGTTTTAAGGCAGTAATATCCGGCAGTTACAAAGCAATCGGGTAGGGGCAGCAATGTCCCTGCCCTTTTTTGCGTGAAAGATCAATAGCATAGCGCAGGTGGATATTAAGTATCCAGATTGTACGCTAGGTGGATACAAAGTATCCAGTACCATATACCTGCGATATGCTTGAGGATATTTGTCCACTCGTTATTGGCGATAGGGTGGCGGAATGATACAGGATTATGATGATAACAAATAAGGCGGAAGGAAGGAGAACAGCCATGAAGTTCATAAAGATCAAGATTACAGACTTTGAAACTGGCAGGATTCATGTGTTTGTCAGCAACAGCACGTCGGAGGTTGCAATGCAACACCTGGCAATAGACAAGGACATGGCTGAGATATTCGGGCATCACCATGAGGTTGAAATATACGCGAGGGAGATGAGCAAAACACAATCCCCAACATGGGTAGCCAGTTACGATATGCCCAAAGAAAGTTGAGGTGACAACATGAAACTGAAAATTCTTCACAAGATTGTAGTGACTGACCATTTGACGGATGAACGATGGGTGTATATCACGACAGGTACACCACAATGTGCAGTTCAGGAGATCATGACATACCCTGAGCTGACCGACGTTCATGGGCATGACCATGCTGTGAGGATATATCCATTGACTATGGTAGACGGAATCATTATTGTTTCGTCGCCCAGTCAGGATAAGTGCTATAAAGACGACGACTTGGGATAAAGGAGGGCAGCCATGAAAATTATGATTGAAGTAAACGGTGGCGTAGTATGCAATGTTGTAACAACAGGCAATGCTGAGGTATATCTTGTGGATCATGATAACCTGAAAGAAAATCCCCCTGATTATATATATGCAACAAAGCCCAGTGCTCCTGATGAAATTGTTGATGAGTTGGGATTCTCGCGCAGATTACATGACACACTCAAGGACTACAAAAGGCGGCGTTAGGATAGCAATTAAATGTCCACTCGTTTTAAACTGATAAGTGAGGTGAGCTATGGAAGCATTTACCCCACCCAATCCTGTCCCTATTCCCAGATGCGGCCAATGAGGATGTGATGTGTTGGCGTGTCTGACACATGATAACCGGAGGGTAATAAAGCGGTGGAGAGAACAGACAGAAAGGAGGCACAAGAACAATGACAAGATTAGAGATATACGACGAGTTGTATGCGAAAGCCAAGGCATTGAATGACAAATATCAGCCATGTGAACATGATGAGTGCGGACATTGCATGATGCCAGGTGGATGCTGTACCGGCTGCACATATCTCAGCAAACATGGCTGCACGACTGAATCATTGCTGTGTAAGTTGTGGGTGTGCTGGAAGGCGACGGATGATTGTGAACCTGTGTTTATTGAGGAATTGAAGAAGATATACGAGATTGCCAAGAGGAACAATATACTCGTGGCAAGGGGCGGCAGGGGTGATGTAAGAGAAGAGTATGATAGTAATGAATACACAATGAAGAGTTTTGATATGCCGTGGAATAAGTGGGGATTGGAAATACTGCCTGTTCCGAACAGGAATCTTAGGAAGATATAAGAGGATGACATAACCATGCAATATAACTACACAATCCCCGCCTTGATGCCCTTCATTGCTCCATCGTTAATCCCCCAGTATAACTACGTAGTGTGAGTGTTGGCTGAACAGGGAAGAACGAGTGGACATTTGTG
>Ga0172380_10000603_pt1 | contig 67206 bp, 93 predicted proteins | sample Leawe162metaG_FD_119747 | JGI IMG/M metagenome (GOLD analysis project Ga0172380, IMG submission 119747) | Leachate microbial communities from a municipal landfill in Southern Ontario, Canada - Leachate well 162 metaG | ecosystem: Engineered > Solid waste > Landfill > Unclassified | place... | reverse complement strand
TGCCGCGCTTTCATAACGGCACCGGGCTCGCGGCGGACGAGAGGCTCGCGGTCTTGCAGACTGGTGAAGTCGTCAGCTCGCGTGCTCAAGTCGCGGCTGCGCGTGGATCGCGCTCGGAAAGGAAATCGACCGTCATTGTGCAGAACTATTCCGGCCAGGAGAGCAGCCAGCGAACCGCACAGGGCCCGGATGGCGAAGAACTGATCTATGTGACCATCGGGAAGTATTTCTCTAGCGGTCGCGGCGACGCGGCCATGCAGCGTTACGGGCAGTCGCCCGCGCGCGTCGCGAGGTAAAAGCGATGGCCGATCCGGTATGGCTGACCACGCTGGGGTTTCCGCAAAAGCCGCAATATGACGGCTGGACGGAAAATCTGCAGCGCACGGTCGTCGAGTATAAGCCGGATGTCGGTGCGGCGCTCGCGAGGCGCCGCTCGAGCGCTTCGCACGTCCCCTCGCAGGCCGTGTTCAAAATCAACACCGTGCAGCGCGAGGCTTTCGAGAACTGGTTTCGCGATGACGTCAAAGACGGCTCGCTTCCGTATCTGTGGAATCACCCGACGAAGAACACGGAGTTTCTCTGGCTCTTCCAAGGCGACCCGCAGATCGCACCGACGGCCTTCGATCAATACAACCTCACGATTTCGATCATAAGGCTGCCCTGATGCCCCGGGAGCTTTCCAGCGGCTACGTCGACTCGCTGAATTCGAAGTTTTCCGACGAGGTCGACCTAATCTTCCTGACGGCCCGAACCGACAAGGCCTCGGAGACGATCCGGCTCGTGAACGATGCCGCGTTGCCGCGCGGCCGCCCGATCGAGTACGAGCGTACCATTAACGGGATCGCGGAGCGGTGGATCGGCATGCCGTTCCAAATCGTGCTTTTCAGCGACGACGAGAATCCGCCCAAGGGGTCGATCCAGTTTCTCAATGCGGATCGGCGGGTCGGCGAATATGTCGAAAAGCTCACGGACTCGCCGGACATTCTGATCGAAGGCATCAAGGGGTCGGATTTCGAGCGCCTAGCCGCTCCGGACGATTACGTCTGGAAAGAAACCTCAACGGCTTTCGTCGAGATGGCGATCCGGCATGCACAGCTTGCCGGCGCGGTGATTGATCCGGTCTGGACGACGTGCGATCTCATGTCGGTCGACTTCACGAGGGAACCGTGGCCGAGCAGCCGAGCAACGAAAAGGCGCTACCCCGGGATTTACCGCTAGGGCCGCCACGATGGGTTGACCCGTATTGCGGGATCCCGTTCCGCGAAGAGCCCGAGTCTAGCGACGGCCTGAACTGCTGGGCGCTCGTTCGGCGCGTGCTGCACGAGCAGCTCGGCATTCACCTTGATCGTTATGGCGAAATCTCCGCCGCAAACCTGATGGCATGCGCCCGAGCTTTCGCGGAGGGGCGCGAGTCCTATTCGGACTTCATCGAGATACCCCGCGAGGAGCGCGCGCGCGTGAAGGCTTACGATCTCGTGTTGATGCGGAATTTCGAGCGCGAGCGCGGGTCGCACAAAATCCCATCGCACATCGGCATTATGGTAAATAGCGCGTTCATGCTGCACGCGCAGGAGAAGTCGCTCAGCTGCTGCGTACGCGTCGATCAGCCTGATATCTGGGCTCGAGTAATTTCCTTTCACCGGCATAAGGCGCTCACCCCGTGAATGCTCCGATTGAAAAAGAACTCGTGTTTTCGCGCGTGAAAGATATCGCGATCTCGCGCGAGCGAGGCGTCGCGGTCGCGTGGGCGCGGATGCCCTTCGACGCCGCGGTGCCGAATTACAAGTTCTTTCCCGTCGGGGAGAAAGAGAGCGTCCCGACAATTCATGAGATCGTCGCGTCGCTTCCGAACGACCAGCTACCGCTCAGCTTTCACAGCGGCGGCCGGGTGTGCGTCGACGGGGTCGAAATTCCGCGCAGCGTGTGGAATATCGCGCGGCCGAAGTTGCGGCCCGACGGCCAGATCAGCGTTACGCTGCACCCTGCTCCACTCCGGAAAGGCAGCCAAACTCTTGCGATCATCGCGGCGATCGCCCTCACGGTTGTGACCGCCGGCGTCGGGGCGGGCGGTGCGGAGTTCATTCTCGGCGCGCAATTTGCGGCCGGTACGTTCGGCGCGGCTGCGCTGGCCGGCGGCATTGCGCTCGGCGGGTCGCTGCTGATTAGCAGCCTTTCGCGACCGCCGAGCCAGTCGAATGCGAGCGGGCAAAATTCCGATTCCGGCCAGGAGCCGTCATCACTTCAGAACAACGTTCTCGAGAAGGGCGGGACGGTGCCGCGCGTGCTCGGCACGCGGCGGCTTTACCCGCCGTCGGTGGTTTATCCGTATATCGAGCTTGACGGAAAGGATGAGTGGATCGAAACAATCTTCGCGCTTTCGGGCCCGCATAAGCTGGAAAAGCTGCGCGCTGGTAACGTGCTCGTGGAAGAGTCCGAGGACTTCCAAGTCGAGATGCGGGAAGGCTGGCCAGACGACCCGCCGATCACGTTGATCAACCGCCAGACGTTTACCGACGGCACGAGTGCGCTCCTCGGGCCGCCGACCATTGATCAAACTGGTGATGGCGACTGGATTCTGCTTCAGGATCAGGAAACGCCTCTAAACTCGATCACCGACTGGCACACGGTGTTGAGCCGCGGTGCGTGCGACAAGATCGTGCTCGTGCTGGCGTTTCAAGAGGGGCTGCTTGATCAAAACTCCCCGAACGCGATCCTCTGTGTTCCCTTCCGGATGCGCATCCGGCCGCAGGGCGGCTCCGATCAGGATTGGCGAAATTTCCCCGAATTTCACCTTCGGACGAATAACGCGTCGCCCTTCAAGAAGGTGGTGGAGATTGTCTGGGGCGACCCCGCGAGCATCCCGACGCCGATCCAAAACGATTCCTTCTATCTCGCGTATAAGTGGGTGGCCGGGCAGGTTGCGGGCACGTTCTCTTACGGCGGGTCGAATGGCGCGCTCGCGACCGATAACTGGGACGCGCACCCGCGCTTTTCTGCCGGCGCATTCAACGACTATTTGAACCACACGAATGCCTCCTCGACGAACGTTCGCAATGTCGCGCTCACCCGCGACGCGGCCACGTTCTATCTCGACGAGGCGAACTTCCCGAAGGGCAAGTACGAGATACAGATCAAGAAGGGCACGATCTATTCGGACTCGCTGATGGAGGACTCGACCCATCTGTATGATTCTCACCAATTCGATTTTTTCAGCTACATCGGTACAAGCTCGGGCTCGTATGGCGTTGTTCGAAAATATAACGGCGTCCGACACCGCTGCGACCTTGAGCGCGTCTCCGCGATCTGGAACGACCATCCGATCCCGGGGCGGGGCGATGCGCTGATCGCGATTCGCGCGAAGAACCGAAGCCTCGGTCAAATCTCCATCGAGGCGAGCGGCTACGTCCGAGACTGGAATGCCGAGCAGCAACAGTGGTCGGACTGGAAAACGACCTCTTGCCCGGCACCGCATTATTACGATGTGCTGACCGGCGACCTGAATCGGCGGCGGCTCAGCCCGGATATGGTGTCGCTTTCGAGCATCCTCGCGTGGCGTGAGCGATGCCTTGCGAACAATTACAAGGCCGACCTAGTTTGCGACGGCCGCGCGGGTTCGGAGGTTCTCGAATTGCTCGCGGGTTGCGGCTTTGCCCGTCCCCGGCAGTCCGATCTCTGGGGCGTGGTCATCGACCGCGACCGCTCGGGCGAAGGCGTGATCCAGACCTTCACGCCACTGAACAGCGACAACCTGACGATCAATAAAATTTTCCCGGATCGCCCGGATGCCTTCCGGATCAAATTTTATGATCGGACGAATGACTACATTGAGGACGAGCTCATCGTGCCGCGGCGCGGCCGCACGGAGGACGACGCCTCTAAATTCGAGGCGTACACCTATCCGGCGACCGTCGACAAAGTCGCGGGGCTCGCGCGGGCGGATTTCGACCAGGCGCAGCCTGACTACCGACCGGTGACGTATAAATATCAGGCCGGCTGGGACACGATGATCGCTATCCGAGGCGATCTCGTCGGGCTGCAATCCGATATGCTCGCCCGCTTCGGAGGCTTCGCGTGGGTGCGCGAGGTCTTCCGATATAATCTGGACGAGAATCTCGTGACCGGCGTGATGCTGGACTCCGAGGTTCCTTTCCCGAGCGGCGGCGATTACTTCGCGGCGACGGATCGATATTTTTCCGAAAGCGACGACAAATATTTTGCGCCCGGGCGGATGGGCGTTTCGCTCCGTCTGCGCGGCGGCGGCTCACATCTGATCACCGAGGTCACGCCTGAAACCGACACGAACAATTCCGGTGAGCGCCGGACTCTGCTTACGTTCAATACGCCGGTAAGCGACCCGGATCGAAAGATTGCGCGGGACGTTCTCGCGACCACTGGCATCCTCGGGACGGAGCATCGGCGCGTGATCATCACAAAGATCACGCCGCGCGGCGACTTAAAAGCGACGATCGAGGCGGTCGATGAAGGCAACGGGCTTTTCGGCGACGCGGCGATCACACGGGATTTCAGCGAGACCGCTGCCGGGGCAGGCACGCCGGCCGGCTGGACGAAAAAGCCAAGCACCGCTCCGAACTATAGCATCGACGCCGATCCGACGGCCTTCAGCGGGCAGCGCCTGTCTTTCACCGGCGGCGTCAATACGGACGACGGCGGACTGGCGCTCGACGAAATCGGCACCGTGACGAATGGCGAAGCCCTGCTGCTTATGAAGACCGGCGCATCCGAAACCTATCAAGTGCAGAATATCGGCGCGATTCTTCGGGGCACCACGGATCGCGCCAAGCCGACGGCCGCGCTTTGCTTCCTTCTCGGAAACCCGAATTGGGTCGAGAACAACTCGATGATCGGCGCCGTCGCGGGCGCCCCGGGCGTTCTGCCGGATTTCTGGACTGACCTTAGCGGGTATAACGGCTACAGTCGCGAGATTGTCGGCACCGGGCAGGAAGCCGGCGTCGACTACATCGATGTTCGCTTCTTCGGCACGACGAGCGGAGGCGGATCGGATCAGCGAACCTCGTTTGCCTTTACAAAATTCAACAGCATTCCGGCGGCGAACGGGCAAACGTGGATCGGCTCCGCGTATTTGAAACTTGTCGCCGGCGGGTTCGGCGCTCCTAATTTTTCATATCTCGCGGCCGAAGCTGCCAATTCTAGCGGGGCGTGGCTTCAGGGTCTCGGGGGCGTAAGCCTTCATGATGCGCTGACCGATAAGCTGACCCGCTATGGGTTCGCAGGGCAGATCACAAACCCGAGCGCGGCCGCGGTCTATCTCGATTTCGGCTTTAGCTGGTCGAATGGCCAGAGCTTCGATTTTGTCCTTCGGATCGGCATGCCGCAGCTCGAGCAAGCAGGTTCTCCGAGCCCGGTGCAGCGCACATACGGGCGCACGCTGAACCTCGGCCGCGTTGGTCTTAACGGCGGCCTGTGGACGACCGCGCCGTTTAACTGGCGGGCGAACTCTCGCTATTGGCTGCGCATGAAATATGCTAGCGACTGGACATACGCGAAGGCGTGGGCCTTCGGTGATCCGGAGCCCGACGAGTGGATGATCGCGCGGCAAGATAGTCTCGGGCCCGATCAGGGTTACGGCGGTTTGTGGATCCCCTTCACGGGCCATACCTCGCAGGGCACCGCAGAATTCTTTTCGTATCGCGCGGGCTATCTCGCGCGGGCTCCTTTCCCCGAAGGTTATGAGGCCCCGTAATGACGACGATTCCTCAGCGCATTCTCCCGTGCCCGGAAGCCGGGCCGCCAGCCAACGAACAGGGTGAAGGCGATTACACGAACAAGGTTTCGGCTTCGGTCGCGCGGCTCTATGACGCCTCGGCTCTCTGGCTGGAAAACCCGGTCGCGGATTCAAACGGCGATATCGCGGCCGGCGTAACGCCGACTTTGTCGGCGCTCATTCGCGGCATGGCGTTTTGGTATCAGCCGGCAGCGCAGAATCCCGGGCCGGTTTTTTTTACGATTGGCAGCGCGGCACCGCTCGAGTGCAAAACCGCCGAAGGTGTCTCTCTCGCGGGCGGTGAATTCGTCGTCGGCGGCATCTATAAAATGGTTCACGACGGCACGAGCCTGCGAATCCTTTCAACAATCGTGACGTCGCCGACCACCCTGAAAGCCAAGCCGGCAGATCAGCAAGTATTTCTCGCGAGCGGCACTTGGACGAAGCCGACCGGTTTCAGCGCGAAAGCCTATGTGCTGATTCAGATCTGGGGCGGCGCCGGCGGTGGTGCCCGTGGCACTGGCACGCAAGGTCTCGCCACGGGCGGCGCCGGCGGGGCTTACCGCGAACGCTGGATACCGCTTTCCGATCTCGCCGCGACCGAGAGCGTGACGATCGGCCAGGGCGGTGCGCCGCGAACCGGCAGCACCGGGAATGGCAGCAACGGCGGGAATTCAACATTTGGCAATAAGATCACGGCTTACGGCGGTGGCGGCGGCAATAGCGGGGGCGTTTCGAACGGCGGCGGTCTCTACGCGGTGGGCGGTGGCGCTTGGGGCGACGCAACGGATGTGTTTACCGGCGCGGGTTGTCCGTCGAATGCGAACGGCGGTCGGGCAATCGGCGGCGGCGGCGCGGGCGGCGCGGCCACGACCGGCGGCAGCCAGGGCGGGACTTCCGAGTTCGGCGGTCGTGGCGGGAATGGTGGCAACTCTCCGCAAGCCGGCACGCAGCCCGGCGGCGGCGGCGGCGCTGGCCTGAATGCGGATGGCGCGCGCGGTGCGGACGGCAAGTGCATCGTGACGGTTTTCGACGGCATCTAAAAGGCTGCTTGTGCGGCTGACGTGCTTCGGCATAAAAGGACGAAGCGCTCAGGGGGGAAGCACATGCCGGCACTCGCAAGCGATCCGCTTTGGCTCAAGAACTTCTATGCCGATCTCGGGGTTCGCGAGGTTGCTGGCCCGGGCAGCAATCCGCGCATCGTCGAGATGTACGCGAAAGCCGGGCATCCGGAAATTCGCGACGATGCGGTCGCGTGGTGCTCCGCCGCGATGAATGCCGAAATGGTCGACGCCGGCGAAGAGCCGACCGATAGCCTGATGGCGCGCTCTTGGCTCAAGTGGGGGATACCGCTTGAGACGAAAAAGAAGCTGCCGCGCGGTGCCGTATGTGTGTTCAGCCGCGGCTCCGATCCTTCGCAGGGGCACGTCGCGTGCCTCGTCGAAGATCAGGGCGATGCGCTCCTCGTGATCGGCGGCAACCAGGCGAACTCAATCTCCATCATTCGAATGCCGCGGTCGCGCCTGCTGGGCGCGCGCTGGAGCAATATCGAACCGCTGCCGGCCGGCGTAATCTCGACCGTCGTGCAGAAGATCAATCCACTCGCGTCGGCGCCGACCGAGCCCTCGGACGCGAAGGTGCCGGAATCGAAAAAGACCACGCCGATTAACCCGGCTCCGCATATCCCGGCTGGAACCATCGGGATAGGCTCGAAGGGCTGGCGCGTGAAAGCGTACCAGCAGAAGCTCAACGAGATCGGCGGTGCGTATTACGTCGGCGATCCGGACGGCGACTTCGGGGTGAATACGCGCAACGCCACGATGGCGTTGCAGGCGGATTCCGGGTTGCCGGTGACCGGTATCGTCGACGAGGCGACTGAGCGCGCGCTCGACGTCGCGCTGCCGCCACCCGTGAGCGAGAAGCGCGCCGAGGCGACCGTCAAGGATCTGCGCGAAAAGGGCAGCGAGACCATCACGTTCACGGATAAGCTGAAGGGCTGGGGTAAGTGGCTATTCGGGGGCGGCCTGTTTATGGGCGCGGATCAGACGGGTGCGCTCGATAAGGCGAAGCAGGTCACGGACAAATTCGGCGGCGTGCATGAGACGATCGATATCCTGCAGCGCGGCGTGCAGTTCTTCGTGAACTACGCGTGGGTGATCGTTCTTCTCGCCGGCGCGGGCTTCATCTATTACAGCGTTCGCATCGCGTGGAAGCGGCTCAAGGAACATCAGGACGGGACGAACCTAAAGCTATGACCCCGCTCAACATCCTAAAAGCTCTATGGTCGATTGCGACTATTCCAGTACCTTTGATTCTGGCAGTAGGAATCATCGGGCTGGTGTTTCTTAAAACCCGAGACTTTCAGGTCGAACAGTGCAACGCGCGTGCGTCAATCCAGAAAGTGAACGGGCTCGAGCTTCAGCTTAAGGTGCAGAAGACGACGTCCGCAGAAAAACAACGATTGCTCGAGCAAGCCCGTAATCGATCTCTCGAGCTGCAGCGGAAGGTCGACGACTATGAAAAGGGTTTCAAGCCAGGCGGCGCTTGTGCTTCTCCTGCCGATGCTCGTAAATTGCGGGAACTCGGTCGTTGAAAAGCCTCTCGCGCCCTCGACCGTGCAAGCCCCGAGCGACTGCGAGGATTTGGCCGAGCAGGTGGGCGAACCGAAGTTCGCAGATACGGACGACCCGTGGCTGATCGCTGGCCGGTACAAGCAGGCTTTTCTAGAGGCGAATGCGCGCCTTTACGATACCCGTGGCTGCCAGCAGGTCGTGCGCGGGGCTTTCGCTGGCACTTCGTTCTCGGGCGTTACTTTCGCAGCGCCGGCCAGCCAGCCGGCGGCAAAACCGAAGCGCTCGTGGCTCGGGCGCAAGATCGACAAGCTCAAGCAAAAGAACTGAGGATCCGGAGTATGGATCCCGCGTTCTGGACAGCAGTCGGCGCGGTGCTGATCTCGGTCGTGACAGGGGTTTTTGGGCTCCGGAAAGACCGAGGCAAAAACCGCATCGACATGGCGTCGACTGTGAACGAGAGCCTCAAGCTGCTCCTCGAGGAAAATCGCACGTTGCTCCGCGAGCTGCGCAAGCAGCACGAGGATGACGTGCAGGAAAAGGCCGAGCTGCAAAACACCGTCGACACGATGAAGGAAGAGCTAGGCGAGTTGCGCGATTACCTCGCGGAGCTGTTCGCGTATATGCGGCGCCGGGGTATTTTCGAGGACGCGCCGAAGTTCAGGCCTCGGGTAGAGGGGAGTTTTGTCGGCGAGTTTCCCGGCGGAGACGACGAGCCGAAATCCTGATTCCCGAATCACCGCGCGGCGTGTTACCCGGAGGCGGGCGCTTGATTGGCGTCAGTGCCCGCCCTCCTTGGGCGTTTCCTCCCTAGACTTGGGCCACCGGTTTCCCGGTGGCCCTTTTTCTTCTCGGCATAAAAAAAGCCCCGGGGATGACCCGGGGCTTTCTCGTTTCACGTGAAGCGGCGATTAGAACTTATACGCCAGCTTCGCCATGTAGGTGTCTTTGCGGCTATCGACGCTCGCGCTCCCGAACGGGATCGTATAAGTCGCGTTGCTGAGGTCGTAATGCAGCCACTCGACGCTCGCGATCAAATGCGTCGTGATCGGTGCCGCGATGCCAGCGCCATAAACCCAGCCGCTGTGCATCTGTTCGTCCTTGAAGCCGAGCAGGCTGATCTCGCCGCGCTGCCAAGCCCACCCGGCCGTCGCGTAGGGCATGAAGCCGAGGAACGAATAGCCGAGGGTGCCGCGCACGCTGCCCCAGAGCTTTGCCGCATCGTTGACCACCGTGAGCGTATTGCTGCTCACGTCGCCAGCCGATACATCGGCCTCGATACCAAGCACGAGATTGTTCTCGAGCTGATACCGGTAGCCCGCATGCACGCCTGCGGTGAAGCCCGCCGGCTGATCGGACAAGCCCGAGGACGAGAATTTGTCCCGGTCATAGCCGACTTGCGCGCCAACGTAGAAACCCGTCCAGTTGAAGATCGCAGCCGCCTTTTCGCGCGCAGCGTAAACCGGAGCCTTGTCGGCGGCCTGCGCCGAGAAAGCCGAAGCGGTAATCGACGCCGCGAGTACCGCGGCAAAGCCTCCGATAAAAAACAATCGTTTCATTTTGAAGTTCTCCTAGGAAGTAATAGTCCGACGCTGAGCTCAGCGACCGGTCGGACGCGGCCGTGGCGGGATGATCCCCGGGCGTGCCGGGAAATCAACCTATCGTTCGAAGCGCACCTGCCGATCCGCCGATGCGTGTGGCGTTTCCGCCACATCGGGCTGCTCGCTCAAAAGCTCGGCCATGTCGGCGGCAATCGTGTCCATGCTGCCCTCTACTCGCTCGGGAATCGGGCCAGTTTCAGTCAGAGGGGGCTCGCTAGGCGATGCCGGGGGCTCCTGGCCCGCGACATAGCGCCCGACCGTTCTGGCGGCTCCCTGATCCTCCTCCGCCCGACTCATTAGGTCTTTAAGGCGCATATTGCCCTGCGGCGGGCTCGGGCGCTGATACGCATCGACAGCCCGGGACAAAATCAGCGCCGCGCTACCGACGTTCTCGATCATACCCGTCGCTTGGTCGCGGGCTAGATCGCGCTCGCGCTCGGTCTCGCGCTTGTCCGCCTCGAGGGTTTCGAGACGCGAGCGGAGCAGCCGCAGTTCGGTCTCCTGATCGCGAGAGACGCGTTTATAGAAATCGCGTTCCTCGACGGTCTTGTCATAGATCGCGATGCTTTGCGCCATGATCTCGCGTTCCTCCGTTGGCCGCGGCCGGGGAGCCGCCGCTTCGCGAGGGCGGGCAGAGGGCGGCACGGTATTCGGCCGAGGCGCTTCGACGTTCGGTTCGGGTGGCCGGCGGCTAAGCCGGCGAAGCATCTCATCGTGAGAGGGAAGGTGCGGGCGCGTTCCTCTCGGGGTCATGATCGGGCCGTTGTTCATCGTTTCCTCCTATGCGAGCGCTTCAAGCGCCTCGTCTCGAGCCACGTTCAATTCTTGCATGCGTTCATCCGAGCCGCCGGCGTCCGGGTGCGCGTCGCGAGCCATGCGGCGAAAAGCCGTCTGAACGTCGTCCCGAGTCGGTCGTTCGCTCGGCTCGAAACCGAGCACGACCCGCCAGTCGCGTTTCTCGGGTCCGCTCGTGCCGCCGGGAGGCGGCGGGAGCGAAGCGAAACCGGAGAACGCGCGTTCCATCATCGTAGCGCCGCCGTGCCGCTCGATCGCCCGCAGGCCGACGATCGTCAGATAGAGCGAGCGCAGATTGTCCTCGGGCCGCCAGTATTTGTCGCGAGCCATCACGAGCTGACGTCCCTTGAGCGTGAAATACAGCGCGACACCCGGGTCGTGAATCCGGCGCTTCGCCGCGTCCGCGTAAGGCATGCCATCGTTTCGGATCGGCACGTTGCTGTTCACAACTACGTTCGTCGCGTGCATGCGGCGAAGCTCGGCCAGGATTTCCCGGCGGGTCTTCTCCGCCGCGGCCTTGAAGGGTGCGGTGTTCGCGCGTGCGGCTTCGGCAGTTCGCGGCCAGCCGTCAGGCCAGCGGAGCGGAAAGGCGTCGTTCATGGCTTCTTCCCCGTGTTGGTTTCGACGAGCTGCCGGCAATCGCCGCAAAGCGGGCACGAGAGCGTGATGGTCGAGCGCTCGAGGATGATCTTGCCGCAGCATTTATGGCTCGGTCGTTTGTCACCGCAATGTGCACCGAGCACCACATCGCGGAATTTTGTGTAAATCTCCGCCTCGTCTGGCGGGCACTGGCTCGCCACAAAGCAGGCTTGCGCCCTCGGGCGGCGGCTCACGAGGCCCTCGCGATTGTGACGCGGACGGCCGCGCGCGTGATCGCGGTGTAGAGCCAGCGCTCCGCGTCCTCGCGGAACACCCCGGACTCGTCGATGATCGCGACGTCGTCCCACTGCGAGCCCTGCGCTTTATGGCAGGTCAGCGCGTAACCAAAATCGAAATGCGAGAAGCGGCGGAACTGCCAGGCTTCGGGCTTGAAACTCGTCGACTGGAAATAACCCGAGAGCGCCTGAACCTCGATATTCGGCGCATCGAAGTCGAGCGATTTAATTTCCATCTCGATAGTCTCGTTTGCCGAATAATCGCCAAGCTCTACGCATTCCCAAAGACCGCCGTTTAGCAACCCGAGGTCTTTTTTATTTTGAAGGCACACCAGCCGATCACCCTCGACCGGATGCCAGCTCTCACGTTTCAGCAGCTTGCGATATTTTCGGTTCGATACGTTGCGGGTCGCGTTCTTCCCGACGATTAATTGATCCGCGCGGAGAACGATCTCACGCGAAAGCGGTCGGTCTCGTACCTCGGACTCACCGTAGCGTCCGGGCTTTAAGCGACGACCGAGGCGTACCTCGGTCGCAAGCGCGATGATCGGATTGTCCCGGGCCTGCCGGTGGATTTCCGTCAGCATGACGTCGGGCGTGATCGCCACGATATTGTTTTTGCCTTTCTCCTCGTGCGTGAAAAAGCCCGCGCCACTCACGGGCGGCAACTGCGCGGGATCCCCGAGCACAAGCACGGGCGTCTCGAACGACAGGACGTCCTCGCCGAGTTCTTCCGCAACCATGCTGCATTCGTCGACGATCAAAAGCGTCGCTTCGGCAAGCGGCGATTCCCGATTCCGGACAAAGACCGGGCCGTCGTCGCCTTCCTTCACGTTGTAGATCAGCGAATGCAGCGTCGATGCGCCTTCGCACCCCTTCCGCTGCAGCACGAGCGCGGCTTTCCCGGTGAAAGCCCCGAACAGAACATCGCCCCCATGCTCCTCCTCGACGCGGCTCGCGATATATTTTGCGAGCGTCGTCTTACCGGTGCCCGCGTAGCCGAAGAGCCGGAATACCTGATTGTCGCCCGGGTCGGCGATCCACTGCATCACGGCGTCGATCGCCTTCTGCTGTTGCGGGCTGAATTCCATCAGAGCATCGTCGGCTGCGCGCCGCCGCCCCGATAGTGTCTCGCCGTGTGCAGAATATCCGGATCCCAATCGGTCGGCGGTTGTCGAAGAATCCAATCGAGATAATCGCGGGGCACTTCGCTCCAAGGCATCCCTTTGTATTTTTTGAGATTGCAGATTTTGAGGATGAGGGGTTGCGTCGACCATGCGTGCAGCTGCTCGACGTCAAATCCGTTATTCAGCATGTGCGCGAGAACCTCGGCCGTGACGTAAGCATCCGGGCCCGCGCGGTGCGGCGGGTCGGCGAGAACCGGATCCAGCTCGAGCCCGAGCCAGTAGCGCATCGTCTGATTTCCGAAGCCGGCCTCGTTCTCCGGATAGGCGTGCTTTGCGCTCCGATATGTATCGAGCCACTTGCTGCCGTCCGGGCAGAAAAATTTCTGTTCGAAAGGAGCGTTGCATGCGCAGTAATAGTCGGGCGTCGGCTGCTGGCCGGCAAAGCGCGCGAGCCCTTCTTCGCTCGTTACCTGGCCGAGCAGCTCCGCGTCCGAGATATGGTGAACGGCGCGAACCTCCGCCGGCATCGGCCGGCGGGGATCGCAAAGAAACGACGAGGGCTTCCCGGCAAACCAGTCGAAGCCCTCGCGCGTAACGTCACACCACCCGATCTCGCAGACCGCCGCGGCGGGCGGCTCGAGACCGGTGGTTTCAAAATCGACGACCCGAATGAGCATCACGCGGTCGCCTTCAGTGCCTTTTTGCGTTTCTCGCGCGCTTCCTTCAGATCATCGAGGTCATCTTCCGTGAGGCCGACCGACGGGCGAATGTCTCGTTCTTCTTTCCACTTCTGATCGACCTGCGCGGCGCTCGTGCACGCCTCGATCCAGCTTACTGCATGCACGAGATAATCCTCGCGCGTTTTCGGCGGCCCGCTTGATGCCACCGGGGCGGTGTTCGCTTCCTTGGCCGCAGGCTCGGCTTGCTTTTCATCGCGCGCGGGTTCGGGTTCTTTCTTCTCCGCCGCGGCGGTTTTTGTTTCGGCCTTCGGTTCGGTCTCACCCTCGTCGTCCGAGAGCGGGCTTCCGCCGCTGGCCTGCTGACCGCCTTCCGGCGGGAAGCTCTCGTCCCACGTCGTGATGCCGTCCGAGACCGCTTTTCCGATTGCGACAAGACGCGCAACGTCGGCCGCGTCCCAATCCGCAATCGCCCGACCGAACTCTTTCTCGACGCGATGCTGATCAACCTTATCGCGCTCGAGCCCTTTCTTTACGCGGTCACGCCATTTCGGAAGGTCTTTACCGATTTCATTCACCAGCGAGTTCTTCGCTTCCTGAAAGGCATAATCCGCGAAGGTCTGCAGCGCATTGCACACCACGTTCCGGATCGCTTTCGAGGCACCGATCTGAAACGCGATATCTTCCTGCCGGTCGCTCGACGTCCGCATCGAGCTTTGTCCCATCCGCTGCTGGAACGGCCGGGTGAGCGAATAGCCGGTCTCGATATCGAGGAAGCGGGCATAAAAAATCCAGCGGTTGCCCTGCAGAACGACGCGCACATCGACGTCGCAATTTCCGTAACTGCGGGCGAGATCATTCGCCAGCTTGATGCTCGGGCCCTCGATCCATTCCTGCTTGCGGCTACCGTCGCGCTGCTTTTTATTTACCGGGAAACGGTAATACCACTCGCTCCCGGCTGCCGAAGCGAGAGCTTTTAGCGTCGACATAATTTCGGGCACGCGGCGTTTCACCGCGACCGGCTGGGCGCCGAAGATGCGCTCGGCCGGCGAATTCATCGGGGCGACGAGAGACTGGCCGCCCTCGTTGCGGATATTGTCCAGTGCCTCGAGTTCGGCAAAACGCTGCGACGGATTGCGATCGTCGCTGCCAGGTGCATTCGGGTGATCTTCCATTTTGTTTTTCCTTTGAGTGGCGTCAGGGGTTAGGCGTCGATCGATTTGCGAGCGAAGCTCGGCGGCAGGTCGTCGATCTGCAGCTCGCGAACTTTCCGGGTCGTGAGCCACATCGTTTCTTCGCCCCATCGCTCCATAGCGATGCGAAAGCGTTCCTTTCCGTCGTCCAGATCCCGGCGGCTGAATTCGAAGATCGGGTTGTCGGGCGAGAGGTACGTCGAGAAAGTCTCGGGGACGCCCTCGCTCTGGAAATAGACAAACTGAAAGGCGTGCTGGTTGTGTTTGCAAAATTTGTGCAGCACATCCATATCGGAATCGTTCGGTTCCCCGAAAATCTTCCCCGCCGCGAGCAAGTCCGGGATACGGGCAGCACCGTCGAGATAGTGGAGCGCTTGCATGTCATGCCGGCGGAAGCAGAATTCGAGGCGGCACGCCTCCTCGAGATCGCGCTTCATCTGATTGGCGATCGTCTTGAGATCGCCAAGGCCTTTCGGCTTCAGCTTGTCGATCTTGATCTTGAGCATAAACGGCCCCTCGCGCCAGAAGATCGCGAGTTCGGAAACCCCGCCTTCGAATGCCGTTTGAAGCTCCGGGTTCGCGCGGATCATCTGGCCGGTGAGCATCACGGAGTCGAAGTCCTCACCGTGCAGCATTTCCTCGCCCTTCATGAGCTTCGATTTGAAACGCTTCGTCGCCGCGCCCTTGTCTGCCGGCGAGGCCTCGGGCGCGTCATCCGGACGGCGCTTGTAGACTTTTTTGAAAGCCTCGACGCCCTCGAGGATGCACTTGTGCGTCGCGTCGCCGTAGAGCAGCGCATCGGTTTTTTTCTTTTCGACCGGCGGCCGCATCGGGTTCATGTAGCTATTCCACCAATAGACCCCGGCGCCGCGCACAGCGGCGCGCAGATCGGTCGACCCCAGCGCCGGGTCTAGGTGATAGTCCTTGTTCGAAAGATTGAAATAAATTCCGGGCTCGCGCCCCGCGTAATATTTTTTCGCGTTCTTGATCGTTTCAGCCATCAGAGTTCTCCATCGTCCGATTGATTTTTAGGCTTCGGGCTCGGGGGGACGAGCCCGAGTCCGGTGCCGGAAATTCCATCCTCCATTTGCCTCGCCTCCTCGGGCGTGATGCCCGTGAGAACGAAACGCGCCTGCGCGGGATTGCACCCGAATTTCTGCGGGTCGATCCCGCGCTTGCGGATCAGCTCGATCTTTTGCTCGTCGAGACATGGGATTTCATACGTGCGGGTTTCGCCGCTCCACGTCGACGTTTTGGTGACTTGCATCTTTCGTTCCTTTCCTGCGGCGCGTGGAAACAATCCGGATGCCGGCCGGCAACCCGGAAAAAAAATAGTTCGCATCCACGCGCATCAGATCGGCGATCTGATACATGCGCGTGCTGCTAAGCGAGCTTGTGCCCTTTTCGATCTGCTGAACGAACTGGCACGAGGTATCGATGCGATCCGCGATATTCTGGCAGGAGAGCCCCAGCTCTCGCCGGCGGAATTTGAATCGCTTGCCGACGTGCGCGTCGATTCTCGAGACATATTTTTTCGGCATCAGCGTTTCTTCGCTTTCGTCGGGCGGGCAGTCGAGAGCGCGATGCCGATAAGTTCGCCGATGACCTTCGCGCACATCATGCCGTCTCGCGAAGTCATCTGCTGGCCGTCGAGCGATCCGTGCAGATCGATATCTTTTTTTAGCTCGGTCAGCCGAGCGATTTGAGCGTCTGTCAGCATCAGTTTTTCCTCCCGAGGTTATCGAAGGTTGCGATCGTTCGGCCGCCCTGCTCCTTCCACTTCTCGACGAAGGTCAGGAAGGTTTTCGAGACGCCCTCGCGATCCGTTGTGTTCGAGACGTACTGCGGAACATTCGTGTGCACGACGAGGCTGAAGGCAACCCGTCGGCCGGCGATCCGGGTCAGGATCGCGTCGAGGTCACGCGCGAGAAGCTGCAAGTTTCGGTCGATCCGCTTGCTCGCGGAATCCGGCTGGGCTTCGCGGGTGATCTTCTCGATGTACGCTTGCGCGTCGAACTCCGGTTTATCCATTGGATTTTCCTTTCTGGGGCTTTTCTTCCGAGACGATCTCGCCATCCTCGATCACGAATCCGACCTTGCCGCTCGTGTCGACCAGCTCCAGCCAGACCTGATAGTCCCGCTCGGCTGCCATCGAGCGCACCAGCTCGAGCGAATTCTCGTCCAGTAACGATCCCTCTCGCACGCGCACGATCCGGATTTCCGGATTGAGCGCCATCGCGATCCCCATGCTGGCGCGCAGCTTCTCCGCGTCGCTTCCTTGCTTGAACGGGTGACCGTTCAGCAATACCTCGCCGTCGCCGAAGCCGAGCCCTTTCACCGGCATTTTCGCTTTTGAGATCGCGGCTTCGCGTTCCTGCCGGCGGGTTTCCATCTCGCGCGTGAGCCGCTCGGCTTCTTCTTCGTGCTTTTGCGCCTCCGCCTCGTGGTTGTGTTTCGTTTCCCGCAATTCGACGACCCGATTTGTTTCGTCGGCCTGCTGCAACTGTGCGGAAAGCTCCGCGACGTCGATGGGTGCCCGCACGGTGATCGCCGCGGCGGCTTCTTCGGCCTCGACGACCTGCTTGCGCAGCAGACCGATTCTGGCTTCGAGGCGCTCGATCTCGTCGGCGGCTTCTTCGGCATCGGTTAATAGCTTTTCCTTTTGCCTTTTCTCGTGCGCGATATCGTCGTTCATTTGCGCGGCTTCACCGATGCGCCTCGTTAGATCACTGACGTCAACGCGCTCGAGCTTGAGCGAACCCGCCGGCAGCGAGATGCCGTCCGCAAGCGTCCGGTATCGCTTCGCCTCGCGGTTCTCGTCCGTTCGCTTCGCGAAATCCGTTTTGTCGGCTGCTGCGGATGCCGCGAAGTCAAAGCCAGGCACGAGGGCTTTCAGCGCCTCGAACTGCTCGTCGGGCTTCAGGTGAAGAAATTCCATAGGGTCGAAAGTGAAGCGACCGAGTAGCCCGTCGATGACGAACTGCGGTTTTTGATATTCCGATCCATCGCGTTTCTCGACCTTGATGCCGGTCGTAAAATGGACGTCTTGCGCGTTTTTGCGGCTGATCGTCCGCGTGATGATCAAGTCGTCAAGCTCGATCCGGATTATTGCCTTCTTCTCGCCCTCGCGGATCGGCTGGGGATCCATCGCGCTCTTGCCTGCGAAGCCCCACCACAACGCGTCGAGCACGGAGCTTTTGCCCGCTCCGTTCGCGCCGGAAATCTTCACGAGATTGTCCGTCGGCAGGATCTCGACCGCGCGCAGCTTTTTTACATTCTCGGCAACTAAAGCGATTACCTTCATGGGTGCTTTCCTCCTTGTCCGTGCACAACGGTCGTAGCTGGGGACTTGTGGAACGATTGCGCTCCTCCCGAGCCGCCGGCACCGCCCCAGCCGTTAAACATCGGCGCGGTTCCGCCGCTGCCGCATAGCGGTGCGGGCATTAGCCCGGGATCGATGCCGAGCTTCCGCAATTGAGACGCATAGTCGACCCAGCATTTGCGCGTCGCGTCGATGACCGCAGCGACGAGTTCACGCTGCGTGAGAACCTCATTCGTCTTGAGGCTGATCGCGATGATCTGCTTTTCCTGCGGGGTGTCGTAAGCATAAAGCTCCACTAGGCGCTCGGTCGTTGCGTCGAGCAGTTTCTTTAGCTCCCACGCGGCACGCAGATTCTCGAGCGTAATTAAGCGATGCTCGGTGTCCGTCGTGATTTCGAACCTTGGCTGGCGGGGCTTCCGCCAGCGATTCAAAAGTCCCATCGGTTTCTCCATTCAGGTTTTTGTTTTCGACGACTCGGTGATGCCAGCCTCTTGCGCAAGGTTCGCGAGCCCGGCGGCGATTTCGCGCTCGAGCCCAGAATGTTCCGCCGCCATCGCGGGCGTCGGCGGGCTGGCGAATTCGGAGAGCAGCAGCTCAAGCTCTGATCGGACGACCGGAAGCGCGCCCTCGAGCGGGTAAGTCTCGAGCAGCATCCGGAGGCCCGAGACGACGCGCGCGACGCGCTCCTCGTGCGAGAGGTTTTCGTTGTCGGGCGGCGTTAGCGGCGTTTGACGCGCGATATCGATATTGATGCATTCCCGCCGAACCGCATCGCTGTTCAGCTCCCACGGGCGCGCAGGGTCGAAGCGCCGGATCACCCGGCGGTCGAAGTCAGCCGCATAGCTGAGCGCGCGAAGCTCGTCGCTGAGCGCATCACAGAGAATCGCAAGGGCAATTTGCCGACTCGGGATCAGGTAATCCGCGAGGTCACGGCGCATATTCAGCCGCCGAGGCTCGGTTTCTGGAAACTGCGCGCTCCCGGCAAGCCTTACGGTAACAAGCGAGCCGCCGACTTGCGGCTCCGCGCGGTAAATTCTCATGATGGCTCCATCGGTTCGGCGACAACGCAGCGCGCGACGCACCGCGTCACGTTAGAAAGGGCTTGCAACAAATTGCAAGTCCCGAAAAATAATAGTGGGGATAAATCCCCGGGGACAGTAGGGACAATTCGGAGGGACAATCGGGGGACAATCCCGAGGGACACCCGGGGACAATCGTCTTTCGGTGCCGAAAAAACGCCCGGCCGTTATAATGAACGCGCGCGCGCGCGCGGAAACTCAGACGGATAGGTCTGTGTGTCCCGCCCCCTTTCAGGGGGGCGGGCCTCACAGCAGACACGATGGTGTTTGACAATCCGACGGCGGAACAAATAGCTTCCGACCTTCCTTCAACTCAGCCCCCAGAGAGAACCGATGGCAAAGAAAGATTCGATTCGCCGGCTCACTCCGCTCGCCGTTCTCAAGGATTTAGTAAAGGTCTCGACGGCCTGCCGGGATCGCGCGCAGCGCGCCAGCGGTCAGCTCGGCCAGGCGATCAAGGATGCGGCCGAGCACAAACATCTGAACCCGGGCGCGTTCAAGATGGTGATGCAGCTTTGCCGCATCGGCGAAAAAGACCCGGTCAAGCTCGCTTTTTTCCTCGAGGACTTCGATCATTATCGCGAGCAGCTCAAAGTCGACGACATGAAGGCCGAGAAGCTGCCGGGGCTCGACGCGGACGATGAGGAAGAAACCGACGCGGCGCCGAAAGGCGGTCGCCTTGAGCCGCTGCGTGCCGCCGCGAAGAAGTCTACCGAGGCGGTTAAAAAATCCGCTGCCGTGATGGAAGGCAATGTCACGGATCTGGCCGCCGCGCGGGCGAAGAACAAAAAGGCCGGCCCGAAGGCCGGGAAGTAATCCGGTGCGCATTCTGGGAATCGACCCGGGGATCGATGGCGGTCTCGGGGTTGTTGATTTTTCAGACCCGAACCGCCCGGTTGCCTCGTGCGCGACCGATACGAAAACCAGCGGCGAAGGTGCCAGTCGTCGGATTAACGCGCCGGCGACTCAAGACTGGATTCTCGCCGCGCATCCGACGCACGCGATTATCGAAAACGCGCAGGCTTTTCCGAAAGGCGGAGTCTCGGGCATGTTTCGTTACGGACGGGCGGCTGGCGCGCTCGAGGGGATCGTTGGCTGTTGCCGTATCCCGATGCTGCCGTTCATCCAGCCGGTCGTGTGGAAGCGGGCGCTCGGGCTTTCGCGCAACAAGGAAGAATCCCGCCAGCGGGCAATTCTGCTTTTTCCGGATGATGCCGCGCTATTCGAACGCGCGAAGGATCACCAGCGGGCCGAGGCGCTTCTGATCGCATACTATGGCGGCATGAAATTGCTCGGGCGTCTCGATGAAGCAAAACCAGCAAGAACCGAAGCGGCCTAAACGCGCGAAACCGACGCTCTCCGAGTGCGTCACAGTCGCGTATATGATTGCCGACGATCTTGAGCGCATGCAGCTTGCGCTCGTTCAATCCGGTCTATCGAAAGGTTACAGCGAGGAAGCATTGCGGCGTGCGGCCGCGCTGCGGCGTCTCGCGCGCACGGTTGAATTCGTTGATCTGTTCGGCGAAAAGAAATTCGGAAAATTGGTCACGGCGGAAAAGATCACGCTGCCGGAATTCCCGACGCTGCTTGAGCGCGAAGAGCAAAAGAGGATCGCGCTGATCGAGAGCGAGGAGAAAGCGCAGGAGCCGACCGAGGATGCGACCCCCGCCGCAAGCGATCGGTAACGCGGCGCGCCTTATCGGCGCGGCACGCGAGCACGGCACGCCCGAGGACGAGATGACCGCAGTCGATCAGCTCGGGCCGAAAACCCGCGCGGCGCTCAATAATTTACCTTTCCCGATTTCTGCCGCTTCGCTGGCCCGTCGGCTTGCCCGCGAGAACCCGGGTAAACCGCTGAATGACAAGGCGCTCGATATCCGGGGCGTGAAAATTCTCGAGAAGTTCTGCGTCGATCGCCTGGTCGACGAACGAGTAATTGATCTTGAAGACACGCTCGAGCCCGAGATCGTGCGGTCGCTTCTCGATCCGCTGAAGCCGAACGGCCGCGCGCGAAGACGGCATCGATGAAAAGCGCCCGGATATTCTTCAACAAACACCAGCTCCTCGGGCAACGCGCGGCCCTTGCGCTATGTGGACTTTCCGCCCGTGAGCTCGATATCGCGACGGACTGGCGGATTTATTCGCAGGCCACGCGGCGCAAATACGATTTTACGAAGCCGGCAGGCGACAAGTCATTCACGGTTGCGGAGTGGCAGGAAAATCAGATCCGCATTCCGCCGGCCCCTTTCCGCCACGGCAAGAACGCGATCAAGCGGCCGGAGGGCACGTGCTCGCTGTGCGGCTGGCCTATCTACCGCGGCGGGCACTGGCGGAATGTCGGCAACCGACACCCGAACCATTCATGGCATGCCTGCTGCTCGGATTTGTGGATCACGATGACGCGGGCCGAGAACCTGGCCCGATGGCTCGCGCAGCGGCAGGATTGGCGCTGCGCGATCACTGGCGAAAGCCTGCACGTGCCTTACGATTGGGATCCGAAGCAGACCTATTTTTATGCCGAGGTCGATCACATCTTCCCGCTTTGGAAAGTGCATCATAACTGGCAGGCATATCGATGGCCCGACGTCTTGAGCTTCTGGATGCCGGGCAATCTGCAGGCGCTCTCGCGGAACGGGCATAAGATCAAATGCGCCGCCGAGGCGAAGGAGCGCGCAGCGATCCGACGCACGGGTGCGTCGAGCGCGAACGTCAAGTCGTAGGATGAGTTTTCCCCACTATGCCGTAGCGCGTGCGCGCGATGGCTTGCGGGCGTGAAGCCGAAAACGCAATGGTTCAAGGCCTGAGTCGGGGGAAGTCCAGCAGATGAAACGCCATGCCGGGGGGCTCGAGTGAGCCGCTTCTCCGATCAGTTTCTTGACGAATTACGTTCCCGGCTGCCGGTGAGCGAAGTCGTCGGCAAGCATCTGCAGTTGAAGAAGGAAGGCGCGGAATATGTCGCGCTTTCGCCCTTCCAGAACGAAAAAACTCCGAGCTTCAAGGTCAACGACGGGAAGCATCTGTGGAAGGATTTCGCCTCCGGAAAGGGCGGCGATATTTTCAAGTTTGAGATGGAAATCACGGGTTGTGATTTCCCGACGGCAGTCGAGCGCTGCGCGCAGCTGGCCGGAATGCCGCTTCCGGGTAAAAACTCGTCCACCGGGAAAGCCCCGTCACGCGGGGCTAAATCGCCTGATGCGGACGAGTTCGAAAACGATCCGAGATTTTCGTCCACCCAGCCGTTGCCGGAAAGCGAGCACCCGAACGCGCCGCGCGCGGCAAAGCCGCGGCGAGAAATAACCGCGACCTACGACTATCTGAACGCCGACGAGATGCTGATCTATCAGGTCGTCCGGTTTCAGTGGGAGGAGAACGGCAAGCGCAAAAAGAGCTTCGCGCAGCGACAACCGGCACCGGGCGAGAAAGACACGTGGATCTGGGGGCTCGATTCCGGCGAGTTCATGCGCAAGCGCAAAGGCTCGGGCGATTGGCGGCGCTTCGACGAGGAGAACTTCAAAAACTGGCGCTTCGAGGAACGGAAGAAATTCGACGATATCGAGATCGCGCATTCGATCTATCGGCTCCCCGAACTCATGCGCGAGCTGGCCGCGATCAAAGACGACGAGGATATGACCTGCTTTCTCCCCGAGGGCGAGAAAGACGTCCATACGTTTTTGGATTGGAAACTCGCGGGCTTTTGCAATTCCGGCGGCGCGAAGAACTGGAAGCCACATCACGCGGAAATGTTTCGAGGCCTCGACGTCGTGGTGCCGATCGACAACGACGAAGCCGGCAGGCTCCGTGGCGAGAAGGTCTGCGCATCGCTGCGCGGTATTGCGCGCAGGGTGCGGCTACTCGACCCGTCGAGCTTCTGGATCGGTTGCCCGAAGGGCGGCGATATCACGGACTGGCGCGATCAGGCCGGCGGCACCCGGGAAAAGCTGCTCGAGATCGTCGATCGGCTCGAGGATTGGAAGCCCCGACCGTTCGAGTCGAAATTCGGCGCCGTGCGGTTCGACGACCCGCAGGGCTCCGCGCTCGCGCCCGAGTGGCTGATTAAATATTTGCTGCCGATGGGCGACGTCGTGCTGGTGATCGGCGAAAGCCAGTCGGGCAAATCGTTCCTCGTCTCGCATATCGCGATGCACGTTGCGCTCGGCTGGACATTCGAGAATCGCAAGACCGTGCAGCGCGGCGTCGTCTACTGCGCGGCCGAGAAGGGCAAGGGGCATCGCAACCGCATGCGCGGCTGGCGGATGTTCTTTCAGGTTTCGCAAACCGGCGTGCCGTTCGCCGTCACGACGAAGCCTTTCGATCTGTTCACCGAGGAAGCGGAATGCGACGCGCTGATCGCCGAGATCAAGGGACTCGCGGCCCCGTGGGAAGAGGCGGGGATTCCGCTCGGCCTTGTCGTGATCGACACGCACGATGCCGCGACACCGGATGCCTCGGAGGTCGATAAAAAGGAAGTCATGCGTGTGAAGAAGCGTTATGAGCGCATCCGCGACGAGACCGGCGCGACCGTGCTGATCATTCAGCACAAGAATGCGTCGGGCGGGCTTCGCGGCAATCAGGTTCTCTACAACAATATCGAGACTTGCATCGACGTCTCGAAGATGGACGACGGCTCGAAGGAAAAGAACCTGCTGAAGGATACCGAGGGTCGGCCGATCAAGCGCGCGACCGTGAAGAAGCAGTCCGAGGGCGAAGCCGGGTGGCATTGGGATTTTGTCTTGCGGCAAGTCGAGATCGGCCGCGACGCTGATGGCGATGCGATCACGACTTGCGTGGTCGACACGCCCGGTGGGCATAACCCGGCCTCGACGTCACCGAAGGTACGCGCGGTGCCGCCTGGTTACTGGGATCTGAAACCAAACGCGCGCAGAGTCTTCGTCGCGCTCAAGGAAGCGCTCGAGCGCAAAGGCGTGGTCGCGCCTGATGGCGTGCGGTGTCCGCTGGGCGCGATCTGCGTTCGGGTCGGCGACTGGCGTGAGGAGCTGGATCGCATTCGCGCGGGCGAATACGACGGCAAGGATATGGAAGCCGCGAACAAGAAAACGATCCAGCGGGCGATCGATAACTGGATGGGCGACGACCGTATCATCGGGAAAGACGGCGAGTGGGTCTGGCGCACGCGGATGAAGATCATGCGCGTCGACGCGGAGCCGCTTAAACCGCTCCGCGAGAGCGCGGCGGATTCGGCCCCGGGTGATGACGACGAGGTGCCGTTCTAGTCCACAATCTGCGACCGGATGGCGGTTGCTTTGCCGGCCGACATGCTTGTAACTCGGCTTTCCTGATCCGTGGATGCGTCGGGTTCTTGCCATGTGGAACGCGGCTCTTTCGGAAGGGCGGTTCAGGAAAGCTCGGCCGCCGGGTTTCCACCGTTTCCCCGGCGGCCGAGCGCCGAACCGATGAGGAGCAAAACATGCTGACACGCTGGGCGGCGCGCATCCTAGAAGGCCGCGGTTACGCGGTGATCGCGCGCAAGCGCATCCGCTGGGTAAATCTGAACGGGAAGGGCGCGTGGGTCATCCTCGACTCGAGGCCGCCGGTCGCGAAGCCGAAGCACAAGACGCCGGTCGTGCATGACGTCATCGGGGACGAATACAGCTTCGTCCCGAGCACGGATGGCACGACCGCGCTGATCTATTCGAACCTCACGAACGTGCAGCCCGGGGATTTCCTGCGGCTTCGGCACGATGACGGCACGCCGGTGCTCTACCGCGTAAGCAACTGCGATTTCCAGCAGAGCGGCATCTGGCGCGGCGAACTCGAATATGCCGATCACGCAAACATTTGATTATGTCCGCGCGCGCAAGAACCGCGCGATTCAAATCCGTGCCCTGCGAGCGTTCCGAGAGCTTGATCCGCTCGTCCGGATGCTCGGGCCAAGCGCGCCGCCGAAGCTGATCACCGCGTGGGCGGCCCTTTCCGATTTAGTACCGCGTAAATTCATCGAACGGCGCGAAGCCGCGCTGTTCGCCAGCGAGGAGAAAACCGATGAGCGACAAGCCGTTTGAATATGATCGCAAGCGAGCGATGAAGCACGAGGACTTCGAGAACTGCATCGTCTGCGGCCGCGGTATGATGCATTCCGGCATGCCGATCTTCTACCGGGTGACAATCGAGACGATGGGGATCGATAGCCACGCGGTAATGCGCGCGCACGGGCTCGAGCTGCAATTCGGTGGCGGCCCGCTGGCCGCGCGGATCGCAAACGCGATGGGCCCGAACGAGGATCTCGGCCTGCCGATTGGTGACGCGCATAAAACGCTGCTGTGTCACGACTGCGCGACCGGGCAAGGCACCGCGCGGCGCTCCGCCGATGTGATGTATGTTTTCGGTCTCGCGGCCGAGCGGGCCGCGAAGGCGAACCCGGAGAAGGCCGATGGATGACCGCCGCAGCAATACCGAGAAAGTGCTCGTCGCGACCGGTGCGATTACCGGCTTGCTCGCCGGCGCGGCCGAGCAGATCAATATGGCGATGCAGCTCGCGCTCAAGCTCGAGGCTGCGGGGATCCGGAGCGAAGTCCGGAGCGAGGCGCTTTTGCCTTTGCAGGAAGCTATGCAAAAGTTCGCGGGCAAACTTCCGTGAGGGCCCGGGATGAAAATTCTCGTTCTGCTTTTCGCCGGCCTGTTCGGGTCGGTCGCGACCCGAGGGCTCGACGATCTCTCGGCCAGGCTCGGGCGGGTGCCGGGCGTCATCGTGAAAACCTACTCGTGGACGGACTGGCCGCAGGCGGTCGAGTACGCGCGCGAGCGGAAGGATTTGCGCATCGTAATGGTCGGGCACTCGCTCGGCGCCGGGGCGGCGATCAACGCCGCGCGGGCGCTCGACGCGGACGCGCGGCCGGTTGAGGAACTGGTAGCGATTGACGGTCGCCAACCGTGGAGCTGGATGTGGATCGAGATGGACAAACTCCCGAACAACGTGCTGCTGGGTATCGGTTATCAGCGCGCAGACAATCCGACGCGCGGGCTGCTGAGGAAGCCGCCCGCCGGGCTTTCGGGTGGGCTCACGAGCGTCCTGAATATTCGCTCGCGAAGCCGCGACCACTTGGGGATCGCGAGCGAGCCCTCGGTGCACCGCGCGATCGAGCGAGATCTCTGGGCATTGCTGCGCGCCTCCGGGGACGAGCAGGCTGGCTTGTCGCGGCGCTCGCTCTCGCGCTCGCGGTAAGCCTGTTTGCCGGCACGATGCTGGTGGCAGCAGCTTGGCTCGGCCGCTGGGGCTGGGGCGTGTTCTTCTCGGTGCTCTGGCTGGCTGCGATCTGGCAGGCGAAGCGGTGCGCGGATGAGCTGTAAATACGACCCCGGGCATCCGAAGCTGATTCCCGACGAAGCGAGCCCGGGCGAAGCCGCCGCGGTCGCGATCTCGTGTGCGCAGGAAATCCGGCCCAGCATCGCGAGCGCGCGGTATCGCGGCCATGTGCTGCTCGTGCATGCGGATGATCACGTGCTGCGCCTCGAGCGGACGATCATCCGCCGGCTGCGCACCGGGGCGCCGCGCAATCAAATCATCTGCGTGCCGACGCGGTACGGCGGATCGGATCCGGAGCTGCTCGAGGCCTTCCTGCGGGGCGACGACGTGCCGAGCGAACACACGGACGAGTACGAGTACGAAAACCAGCGCGCGGGAGAGGCCTGATGACGAACGCACAGTGGGTTTTGTTGTTTGCCGGCGTAGGGCTGCTCGGTCTGGCGATCTGGCGCTTATTCGAGCGGTCGATCTCTTCGGAAACCCGCCTGCTATGGCTGCGGAGGCGGCTACGGAGCGAGTGGGAGTGGATCGAGGTAGCTCCGGGGGCCCGGGGGGCCGATGAAGCGTTCAGCGCCGAGCTGTGGTGGCGCGGGGTATGCCTCGCGTTTATCGTCCAGTACGAGGGCGGCGACGCGCCGTTCTACGGCTGCATGCCCGGTGATGAGCCGCTCGCGCGCACCGGTGCGATGAGCACCCACGGGAGCTGCCGGAACAAGCTCGAGCTGATAGTGCTCGACGTCCTTTATGGCCCGTATCCACACCCGGGTTTCAAAAAACTGCGGGACAGGTTTTTTTCTTTGTTTTCAAAGGCCGCACGGAGGTCGTAGGTGAATTGTCCCTCGAAATGTCCCTCAGGTTCCCTTGACAGTCCCCCGCAGCCCGTTCTCTACGTGAATCGCCTGTTCGCAAGCCCCCGAGCGAGGCCGAAGGCCCACGCGAGGAGGCGCTCAGCCACAAACTCTGACTCAGATAAGAGTCGTTTCAGTTCAGCTTCCGGCCCGGGAAAGCCACGCGGAGTTCTTCATCGGTTCGCCGCGTCGCAGCCAGTACCAGCCGAAGGGCCCGCCCCGTCAAAAGGGCGGGCCACATTTTTTCGTAAATCGCGCAGCTTTTATGCAAATTCTATGCTTCGCTTTCGGCCCCGTTTTATCGGTCGAAAACCGGAAGTCACCCGAGGGGTGAAACGGTGATGCGTGGCCTATCCCGCGATCCCGCTATGCCGCCCCTTAAAAAAGGGGCTGTGCCGCTTCGGGAGTTCATCGAGTGTGGCGGCGATTACACGCGGCTGAAGTTCAGCAGGGCGGTTTACATGGATGAGCTTTTGCGGCTCGTCGAAGCGATTGTCCGCCGGCACGGGGCGCTCAAGGTCGGGGCGGTACATGAGCTTGCGAACCAGGAGATCGTGCAGGGCGGCATTCTCGGCGCGGCCGAGCGCGTGCGCGAGAGGCCGTGATGCAGCGCGACGAGGTTTTCGATCTTCTCGCGAAGGCCGCGACCCGCTGGGAGGCTATGCCGGATAGCCCGTTCGACGACTCGGCGCTGCCGGCTGACAAGTATGGAATGCTCATCACGATCGGTGAGTTTGCCGCTTATGCACAATTCCCGACACGAGAGTGGAACAACTGCCCGACGCACGGTAGACCTATGCGCTTTCTGCTCGAGGCAGACACGCCGGCCGGCGACAGGTGGATGTGCAGGCTGTGCGCTCATAGCTTCCTGATCCGCCTGCGAAAGAGGAACCGATGGCCGGAACACAGTTCAAATACCGGGGCAGCTTCTCCGAGCTGCCAGCCGACACGCTCCTGATCGACGTCGAGGAAACGGGTTCGCGGGTCGGGTGGTTCGCCGCCCGGTTGCGAAACGACGACGGGAATCCCGAGAGCCCCGCCGAGGCGCTATGCGAGTCGTCATCGCCCTTCACCGAAAGCGCGCTGATCCTGCTCGAGCGCGGGTATGACCCGGAGCGCACTATCGCGATGGTGCACAACGGCCGGGAGTTCTACGCGATGTGCGGGAAGCTCGGCGCAGCTGCGGAAGTCGCCCGCGCGCGTAAGCGCGACGGAGGCCGGTCGTGAGCGAGCATACGCCGGGGCCGTGGAACTGCTCTCAAGAGAGCGTCGATCCAGAATGGTGGATCGTTACTATCAAGGGTGGATTGATCGTCGCGAACGTAAACGCTCACCACAATCAAGAGGCCAACGCGCGCCTGATCGCTGCCGCGCCTGATCTGCTGGATGCGCTCGACGATGCCCTTGGCGAATTGCAAGCCGACAGTCACCGCGACGGTGCCCGCTGCTTGCTGCTGACCAAGATCGAAGCCGCCATCGCCAAAGCGAAAGGCGGTGCGTCGTGACCGCGCAGGAATTGCTCGCCCGGGTGCGGCGCCGCATTGCTGACTTCGATCAGGCCACGATGCAGCTTGAACATATGACCTATTCGAAGGTCGACGCCGATCTGGACTCGAAGATCGCGCGGTATCTCGAAGATATGATCGATCCGCTCGACGCGAAGTCCGGCAAGAGCCCACCGAAGCCCGTGCCGAAGTGGACGGCTTGGCCTGCCGTTGGGGATGAGGGCGTGCCTATGGCGCGCGTGCGCATCGACGTCGGGCAGTTCTCGTTTCAAGCCGGGTCGCAATACGACCCGGCGAAACCGGACGACTTCGCGCAGCGCGTCCACAACGTGATGAACGCGATTACGATCCACGCGCGGGTAAAGGGGTGGCTATGAGCATGGTCTGCTTCGCCTGCCGTCGGCTGATCACCGGAACGACGCAGAGCTTCCAAGTCGCGCACGGCCGCTTTCACGTCGAGTGCTACCCGGTGCCCCGCGAGGCCCTCGAGAAGGCGATCGAGCGCGAGAACGGCCGGACGCTCCGCGCGGTGCTGCAGGAGCTGCTCGACGCCGAGCCGGTGCGCGAGGCGTATCACGGCTTCATGACCGGCTGCGAATGCCCGTTCTGTGCCGCGACGCTCGAACTCCGGAGGATGCCGTGATCGACCTAAGCAATTACGATTTGCAAACCACCCTGTTCGCCTTGCTGCTGGCCGGCTTCATCGCTTGGTATTTCGTGAAGCGTGTCGGCTGGTGAGCGGGTCGAGCGAAGGGAAGAACTACTGCGGCGGCAAGATCGTGCTGCTTGCCCGAGCGCGGGGTTACGTGATGGTGCGCCGGCCTGGCTGCGTGCCTTTTGTTTTGTCTGAACGCGAGTGGGCGGCGCTTCCGCCCTACAAAGAGGAGAAAGCCAATGCGCGACCCGATGCAAAGCCGTCCCTACGTGGAAGGGCTCAGCAAGTTCACGAAAGAAGCAATCGCTAACCACTCTCGGCCAGGCGGCGACGGTATCGCGAAGGCGCACTCGCCGCTCGAGTCCCTCGCGCTGCTCGGCCTCATGTTCGCGAACGCCTTCCTCGACGCCGCGCTCGAGGAACTGAACGAGAAGGCTGGCGGGGCGAAGCGATGAGACCGTTTATCGACCTGACGGGACAACGCTTCGGCAAGCTGACGGTGATTGATCCGTTGAGCCGGCGTCACAACGGCAACCGCTCGATGTTCTGGCTTTGCCGCTGCGACTGCGGCGGCAGCACGGAAGCGCGTGCGGATGCGTTGAAAAGCGGAGCAAAACTGAGCTGTGGTTGCCTTCGGGGCGGTCGCCGACCGGATCCCGCGAAAGCGGGTCGGCGGGTGCACCGGAAGGTTACTTTGTAAGGTAAACTTTGTGAGGGAAGAACCGATGAAGACTCACCCCGACCACGTGACGGCCCTCGAGAGAGGGCTCGATGTTTTACGCGTTATGTCGAATACCGGCGTGCCGCTCACGATCACGACGATTGCCAGCGTCACCGGACTCCCGCGCGCGACCGTGCGGCGCTCGCTCATGACGCTCGAGCGCACCGGGTACGCGCGGAAGGGCGGGGCGCTTTACTGGCTCACCGAGAAAGTCCAGACGTTCCGCGCCACGCCGATGCCATCGGAGCGCGCTGCATGAAGGGCTGGCAGGCGGCAAAGACGCATTGCAAGCGAGGCCATCCGCTCTCGGGCGAGAACCTCTACCGATACCGCGGCGAGCGGCAGTGCAAGACCTGCCGAAGGATGCACGCACGAAGGCACGACAAGGAATGCCGGGCGCTTCCGTCCGAGCAGAAGCTGCGCGCGGTCTTTTCCGCGCTCCGCGAGGGCAAGACGCTTTCGGTGATCACGACCGGTTTAGTGCACGCCGGCGGGAGCAATTACCAAAAGGTCGCGACCGCGATCGTGAACGGCAATAGCTTGAGGCGCTTGATGCAAACCAATGCGCCGGCCGGGCGGCTGATCCGAAAGCTCGCGGAGGAGAACCGCGTCGCGCAGCACAAGGCCCGCTGGCTGCAGCGCCCCCGAGTCGCGCGCGTAAGCGAGCGCGGCTATGAGGCGATCCGTCGCGCGACCGAAGGCTTGCCCGACCATTTGCGCGACGACGTGCGTTCCGAGATGTTTCTCGCGATCGCGGAAGGGCGGCTGCCCCTGCGGGAAGCGGCCGCGCGCGTATCCGAATTCGTGACGGCGCACAATCGAACGTTCTCGAAGTTCATGCCCGGCGGCGGCCTGCTGCTTTCGCTCGATCAGCCAGCCTATGCGGACGAAACGGGCACGCGCCTAGTCGACACGGTATCAACCGGCTTGTGGAGTTGAAGGAATGTCCGAGCAGGACGATAGGGAATTTGCCGAATGGGTAAGGCTCTCGCAGGGCTTTCATGACGCGCTGATCGATGTTTTTGTTCGGTTTCGCGAGGACAAGCAATTCGAGGCCATCAACAATAGGCCGGAGGAGTTTTTATCCGCGATGCTGCACGGCTTTCTCGTGATGCATGCCGGGCGGGTCTATGAGTATAGCGGCGAATACCCCGCGCCGACGGATATGATTGACACCTGGCTGAACGCGATGGACACCGCTGAGAAGATCGAGCGAGCATCGCAGGTCGACGAGCTGAAGAATGCGGTGCCCGGGTGGGGAAAGTATTTGAAGCCGCCGGCCGAAGGTTAGGCCAGATTCCGGGCAATCAGGAGCCGTTGAATGAGCCACCGGTGGGAGAAGGAGCGCAAGATGGCGCTCGCCCGGCAGGAAGCCAGATTAAGGGCGTTGGCACGCCCGGAATTGAATGGCAACGTGCCGACGCAGCGAGTAGTTCAGGCCGGGGCGTTCAGCGTCCCGGCTAAAGTTATAGGCGAAAGCGACCGCCGACTAATCGACGAATTTCTCGCGAAGCGTAAAGCAACCGATGGAGAGAACCGATGAGCAAAGCGCAAGTAATCCTCGACATTCCCTACGACCAGCCGCTGCAGGACTTCCTCCTGCGGCTTCACCGCCACAAGGCCGAGATTGCGGGCTGGCAAGCGCAGGGCCCGGGCGGCGGCAATCCGGAAGTGTGCCTGCACTTTCCCGACGCGCTGACCGCGCTTGTGTACCTCGAAGAGGTCTACCCCGACGACGATCCGAACTTTCGCCGCGACCGGGTCACGGCGGTCGAGGGCTTCACGTTGGCGAAGCTGCTCGTGCGCGCGCGGGCGGCGCTGATCGAAAGCGCAAGCCGATCCGTGCAGACGCACGAGGGTGCGGAGAATTCGCACGCCATCGCGAACGAAATCACAAAAGAGTTCGCGCGCCGGGGGATCAACCCATGAGCGACGGAGCAGACGACGCCTATCGGCAGGCGATGAAACAAGAAGGTGAGCAGCTCGCGAATCCGCGAGAAGCTATCCGCGAAGAGCTGCTCGAACTCTGTGCGAACGGCGTTTACAGCACCGAGGAGATCGATGCGCTGCTCCTCCGGTATGTCCTCGCCAGCGCGCCGGTTGATGGTGATTTGCGGGAGGCGTTTGCGCGAAAGTTATTCGAGCAGCGAACGCCGCCTTACTCGTGGGAAGAAGCCGAGGAAGCTGAATTAGAGAGCGACGCCGGGACTCTGCGCTCGATTTGTTTCGACGATGCCGACGCCATCCTCGCCCTTCTCCCCGCCCGCACACCGGAGCCTGACGCGGCCACCGAGGCGTTCAAGTTCATCGCCGAATGTTTCGAGGCTGCCGTTTTTGAAGGACTGGCCGAGAGAGTTATGGAAGGAGATCAGCAACCGGGATCGCTTTCAGACTTAGTGAACCGCCGACTGCTTCCCGGCGGGATCCGAGCGCGCGAAGAATACGAAAAGCGCGAAGCCGTTCCACCCGCCCCGGCGCAGGGTGTACCCGAACGCTTCAAGCACTTCGCGCCCGACGGCGGCAAGCCGAAGATGCCCGAGGGCTGGGAAGGCAAGATCGAAATCGGAAAGATTCTCGATCAGCTTTACGAACTCACGGGCGCGGACGATGGCGAGCGCCAGAGCCAGATCGGCGGCCTTCTCGAAAGCTACGCGGAGATGCGCTATGCGAAGCGCCCGATCAGCGAAGCGCCGCTCGATACCGCAGTTATCGTCTACGGCTTCGGCGGGTACGAGGTCGCGCACTACAACACAGGCCTTAAAGCGTGGGTCTCGTGCAATGATCATCGGAGGGTCTTGTCACCGAAATACTGGTGGCCACTGCCCGGAATGCTGACGAAAGAGGAAATGCTCGGGCCGGAACCCGTCGAGGCTCCGAAGCCGAAGCGCGGCGAAATCTTCATCTCGTTCAGCCTCGAGGGCACGCACGCGACGATCGATGGCCGGGTCGTCACCGCCAAGGAAGCGCTGGACGCAATCGGAAAGCCAGAGCAAAACCGATGAAGGCTGTCTCAATCCGGCAGCCGTGGGCGTTCTCGGTCTTTCTGCCGGCTAATGCGAAAGACGTCGAGAATCGAACGTGGCGCACGAGCTATCGCGGGCGGGTGTTGATCCACGCGTCCGCGAAGATGGACAACCTTGATCGTTACCGCGAGACCGTGCGGCGCATCGCGCCGGCGCTTCTCGAGAACATCAGCTTTGATGATCTGGCGCGCGGGGCGCTGCTCGGCACGGTCGAGATTTACGACGTTGTCGAGAACTCGCCGAGTCGTTGGGCGTTCGACCGCCATCATCACTGGCTGCTCCGCAAACCCCGGCTTTTCGGTCGCGCGATCCCGTGGAAGGGGGCGCAGGGCCTGTTCGAAGTGCCGGATGCGGTCGTGGCGGCGAATTCGTGAGCCGGATGACGCTCTTCCTCGGCTTCTCGCGCGAGACGGATAGGCTGTGGTGCCGGGCGGACGGCCTGCCCGGAGTGCGAAGGCACCGGAGACTGGACGCGCTTCCATCCCGAACCGGAGAGTCTTGACGGCCCGCTCGCGTGCGCCGACTGTAAGGGCACGGGTTACATCCTCGTGAGCATCTGAACATGATCTGCCGTCACCTTGAGACCTATGAGGACAAGCTCGACGGCAAGGGCTGGCGCTGCGAGCTTTGCGGAGAGGCGCTCTCGCAAGAGCGGATGATGCAGCTCCTCCGCGCAAAATCCATCGTGAAAGAGATGCTTTCCCGCGAGCAGGATCGGGCGCTCCGCCGTGAGGGAAAGCCCCCGCGCATTCCGTTCTGCCGAGAAGCGAAGAAGCGCCGGCCAGGCGAGGCGGCCTAATGGCCTTCCGCAAACTGCACCCGGATGACGTCGACAACTTCGGCGCCGTCGGGATGGCGGTGCTGATCGACATGAACTGGCTTACCCGCGAGGATCCGCTCGAGCTATCCGCGAGCTTCTGGCGCGCGATGCGCACGAACAACAACAACGTGTGGCACGTGATCGAGAACGGCCGGAAGGCGCTTATTGCCAGCGGCCAGTGGAAGGAGCGGTGGACGGCCGTCCATCCGGAACTTGTGCCGACGAGCGCGCGTGGGCTATAGCGGGCCGGTGCCCGGGGAGCCCGAATGACCAATCAGCCGAGAACGCAAGTCGACGTCGTGGCCGGCGGCATCAAGAGCCGTCTCGTCGTCAACGTGATCCGCGCATGCGGGAAGTGCGGCGCTCCGGGGTTCTGGCACAATACGCCTGGCGTGAACGTCGGGTGCTACGCGCCCGAGCGTGTAACAAAACTCGGCGAGGATCCCGTGGGGCCGGTTTGCCCGAACTGCGGCGCCGAGCGCGAGACGATGGAGCCGCACGGCGTCGTGTGGCAGCGTACAATCAAGTTCGGGCGAACGATCAAGGATTCGCTCAAAGCCGCGGTCGGCTCACTCGGCCGCTTTTTCACCAGCAGCGGAGCAAACCAGTGAAACAGTTGAAACCGATCGCCTGCGTGGTCGCGAGCGCCTCGATGGCCTCGTTCTCGAAGCCCGTGCAGGTCGAGGAAGGCGAACAGCCGACGATGGCGACGGTGCCGTGTTACGAGGTCGAACTCACGACCGTGAAAGAACGCCACGGCACCCTGACGCTGCGCTTCGCCGGCGACGAACTCGTTCCCGCGCAAGAGGCGCTCAAGCAGGACACGAAGGTTACGGTTCTGCTCGAGGTCGATGACAACCAGTCGGCCGAGTAAAGGAGCCGACGGTGTCTAGGGATATCAAAACGCTACGCCAGAGGGAAAAAGATCGGGATCGGCTGCGTGAGCTCAGGCTCACGCTGCCGGCCGAAGTTCTGAACAACCACGCGGCCGAACTGATCCGGCACGGCCACTTCCTCGCGGCGCTTACCGCGATGTTGCGCGCGGTCGCGCAATGCCCGGAAAGCGGGTTCCTATGGGCAGGCCTCGGCCGCGTCTATTGGCTGCTCGGTCAGTGGCAATCCGCCGCGCACGCGCTCGACCGGGCGCAGCAGCTCCGCCCGCAATACGCAGCGATCTACGGGAATCGCGCGCAGCTGCTCGCCTCGATGGGGTGCTGGGATTTGTCCCGCGACGAATTCGCGAAAGCGAAGAAGCTCGAGCCGAACGAACTCGCGCACCCGTGGAACGAGTCGATGATGCTCCTGGCCGCCGGCGAGTGGCAGGAGGGCTTCGAACTGTACGAGAGCCGGATCAAACACCGCGCGGAGTATTACCCGACCTTTCCCGTCCCGACGTGGAACGGCGAGAACCTCGCGGGCAAGACAATTTTCGTGCAGGCCGAGCAGGGCGTCGGCGATCGCATTCTCGCGAGCCGCTATCTGTTCTGGCTGAAAAACGAATACCCGACGTGCCGCATCCTTTTCCTCGACTCGAGCCGTGATCTGCCGAGCGTCCGGAATCTGTTCTGGGGCTTCCGGCATATCGTCGAGTTCATGGAAGAAGGCGTGCCCTTTCCGGAAAACGTCGACTACGCGGTGATGCTCATGAGCTTGCCGCGGCTGAGCGGCACCCGGGTGCACAACGTGCCGCCAGATCCCGGCCTGATCCTCGGCCGGGTCTCGCAGGAGGCCTCGCTACTGAACGGCATGCCGACGCCTTACAGCCCGGCGCTCAAGGTCGGCATCTGCTGGACGGGTAACCCCGTGATGGCACGGAACGCCGAGCGAAGCATTCCGCTCGAGCTGCTGCTTCGGCTCGAGGAAAACCCGGACGTCCAGCTCTACAATTTGCAGTTCGGCGAGGGCTACAAGGATTTGCAGCGCCTCGGCGCGACCGAGCTGCTGCACGATATGGTACCGGGTATCGGCAACCGCGGTCTTGTCGGCACCGGCGCGGTGATGACCAAGCTCGATCTCGTGATTACATCCTGCACGGTGACGGCGCATCTCGCGGGTGCGCTTGGCGTGCCCTGCTGGGTGCTTTTGTGCGAGGATCCATATTGGGTTTGGCTGCGTGACCGGAGCGATTCTGTTTGGTATCCATCGGTTCGGCTCTTCCGGCAAAAGCGCATGGGCGATTGGCAGCCGGTCGTCGACGAGGTAAAGCAGGCACTGGCGCAGCGCGCACACGAGTTTCTGAACGCAGCGTAACTACAAACCATCGATCCACTCCGCCGCCGTGAGGCGCCGGCATCCCTTCGAGGGAGTTCTAAATGGCTCACGCACAAATCTGTTCTTTCCCCGGCCGCGGCATCATCTGGAATCGTCTGAAGGGCAACGGCACGGAGCCGAAGAATATCGGCTGGGGCAGCTCGTCGGTCACCGGCTCGGCGAACGCGAACGTCAATTTGTTCAAGCCCGAATCCGAGAACCGCACGGTCGGCACTTCGACGCTTATGTCGACGTCGTTTCTTGCGGACACCTACCAGGTGGTCGGGTCGATCGTCGCTGCGGGCAATAAGACGATCACTGAGGCCGGGCTGTTCGACACCACGACGCTCTCGCCCACGACCACGCTCGCGGCCTCGCTTACCGCGTCGGCCGTCGCGATGACTCTCGGCTCCTCGTCCGGGTTGCCGACGACGGGCAACTACTATGCGCAGATCGAAAACGAGACGGTGCTCGTCGCCGGCGCGGCCTCGACCACGCTGACGATCACCCGTGGGCGGCTCGGCTCGACTTCGGCCGTGCATGCCTCGGGCGTGCCGTTTACTCCGGGCGCCGACGGCGGCGCGGCGGGGTCTGGCGCGACGTCCGAGCAGACCGCCACGATGGCGGCCGCGCAGGGCGGGAGTTTGTTCGATAAGGCGGACTTCGACGGCATCGCGCTCTCGACGTCCGACTCGATCAACTTCACGTGGCAGCATCAGCTCACGGGCGCTTAATCCGATGCAGCAAGTCGCCGGCCGCTTCTCACCCCGCGTTTTCGACGTTCGAAACCGAGCGGAAGCGGCCGGCATCATTTTGACGCCGAACCGATCACAAGGAACGGACGTTCGCTGGGCGCTCGAGACGCCCTATCTCGTCGACCTGTTCGGCCAGCACTTCGACCTCAAACCCGAAAGCCTCGTCCTCGACTACGGGTGCGGAATCGGCCGGATGGCCGAGGCGCTGATCACGCGCACGGGCTGCCGGGTCATCGGCTGCGATATCAGCCTCGGGATGCAGAAGCTCGCGATCGAGTACGTCGAGAGCCCGAGGTTCACCGTGGTTGCGCCGCCGATGCTCGACTATCTTGTGGCCGAGCAGGGGCTGCGCTTCGACGCAGCCCTGAGCGTCTGGGTGCTGCAGCATTGCGCGAAGCCGGCGGAAGATATCGGGCGCATCCGCGCGTCGCTCGCGGAAGGCGGGGCGTTCTTCTGCGTAAACGAGCAAAAGCGTTTTGTGCCGACCGATGCGGCGCCGTGGATTGACGATGGTTTGAATATTGCCGCGATGCTCGATAAGACATTTGAGAAGCGCGCGGGCGGCGCGCTCGAGGCCGAAGTCGTGACGGTCGAGGTTTCGCAGAAGACCTTCTGGGGCGTTTACCGCTAACGCCCGTGCGCGGGGACGCGATGAACGGGCAGAAGTTCGGCGGCTTCACGCCGCGGCAAATCAGCTATCTCGCGAAGCTCCGAAACCCCACGCGGGTTCGACGTCTTGGCATCGCGGCCGGTGTTGCGTTTGTCTGGCTGGCGATCCCGGGCCCGACTGCCGGCGAGGTCTCGGTCAAGAAATTCATTGAATTTCGGCAGATCGCCACCGGGCAGAAGTCCAGCACGTTCCGCTATATCGAATGCGCGACGGTGGCTTTCCTCACGACGACTGGCAGCGTCCAGTCTTGGAATATCCCGGCCAACTTCACCGCAACAAATAGCATCGAGTGCATCGGCGGCGGCGGTGGCGGTGGCGTAGGACGCTCTACGGGTAATCGCGGCGGTACCGGCGGCGGTGGCGGCGGGTACGGCAAATCTACCGGGCTTGTGCTTACGCCAGGCGGCACGGCTTCGTACAACGTCGGGTTCGGCGGCGCGAATGCGAACGTGCCGAGCGGTAACGGTAATGCGAACGGCGGCAACGGCGACAACACTTGGTTCAACGCAGCCAGCTACGCGGCAGCTGTTACGGGCGCGCTCGGCGGCAATGGTGGACTCGGTTATCAGAACATCACACAATCGGGCGGGGCGGGCGGCACCGGCAAGGGGAACGCTGCTGCATTCACCGGCGGGCGAGGCGGGAATTACACCGCTACGTCGGGCCGCGCCGGCACGGGCGGTGGTGGTGCCGCCGGCCCGAACGGCGATGGCAATCAGGGTACGGATCGGGGCGACAACGGTTTTACTGCCGGCGGCAGCGCGGATGCCGGGCTGGGCGGAGCGGGCGGCGGCCAAAACGCGAACGGCGGAGCGGGCACCGAGTTTGACGCGACCCACGGGGCTGGCGGCGGCGGCGGCGGCAATTTCGATAGCGGCACCGCAGCGGGTAGCGGTGGCCTCTACGGCGGTGGCGGCGGTGGCAGCGGTTCGAATACCGGCGCGTCAACGTCTGGCAGCGGTGCGCAAGGGCTGATCGTCATCACGTACTCGCCGGTGACGCAAAAGGCCGTCACGGTTGTGAATGACATCTCGACGAAGATGTACCTTACCCGCCCGAAGATCGTGCAGGTCGTCTCCGACTATCTGATCGCATTCACGACTTTCGTTACGCGCGAGGGCGCGGAGCAAAAGCTGCTCTCCTTCACGAGCGATAGCGCGATTTCGATCGTGCGATCGATGCCGAAAGTTTTTCTCGCCGCGACCGGCTACTCGGTGGTGCTCGGGCGCGCGATCGAGATAAAGCGCATCATGATCCAAAACGGAAATGCGATCCAGATTGTGAGAGCGATCGCGCGGAGCATCAAGCCCGCGATCGGCTATACGATCTCGATCGTGCGCGCGATGCGAAAGGCATTCCCGGTGCAGACCGGGACGTCGTTTTTCTTCTTCGCCTCGCATGCGGCAAACCGCATCTATCCGGTCGTGACGGACAGCGCGATTACGGTCACGCGCAGCTCGGGCAAATATGCCCGCGTGGTGACCGACGCCGCGATCTCGGTCACGAGATCCAGCGGAAAGCTGCTTCGCGTCGCCAGCAGCTCGGCTTTCGCGCTCGTGCGGGCTTCCGCTCGGTTTCTCCGCGTGACGACCGGCCAGGCGATCAGCTTCTCGCGCTTCAGCTTCGGGAAATATTTCGCCGTGCAGACGAGTGCCAGCATCGTGTTGGCGCGTTCGCTCGAGAAGATCCTGCGCGGGACGACCGGAAGCCTGATCCGGGTCGTGCGCGCGAGCGCGCGAATACTGAGGTTGCAAACCGGCAGCGCGGTTTTTGTCACACGGCCGGTCACGCTTTCGATTGGTCTCGCGACGGGTGGCGTCGTGACGATGTTCCGATCCGCCGGCCCGATCCTCCGGGTGGCGAGTGGGCATCTGATCGCGTCCTTCTGGGCGGTGCAGAAACGATTGCGCATCACGACCTTGATGCTGATCAAGCTGCCGATCATGCGCGGTCGCGTGATTGCTTACGGCACCAGCAGCGAGCTCCGGCTACGGCGGAACCTCACCCGTGGGCTGCAGCTCGTGACCGGCGCCGCGGTATCGCTCACGCGGAGCTTCGCGCGGACGTTCACCCTCGGGCTCGGCTCGGCGATTTCGGTCAGCTTCACGTTTGCCCGCCGGGTACGCATTGCGGTGCAAACCGGCTATTCGCTCGCGCTTACGCGGTCGAGCGAACGCATCCTGCGGGTCGCCTCCCCGGCCGTTATTCGATTGCGTAAGGCCGACGCGCTGATTCTGCTGTTGGCGAGCGGCTCGGCTGTTCGGCCGTACCGCGGCGCGGGTAAAATGCTGGGGGTCGTCGGCGCGCAGAGCGTGCGCCTTCTTCGCGGAGGGGGACGCCTGTTGAGATTGCAGACCCCCGGGGCAGTTTCGCTAGCCCGGGCTGCCGCTAAGCCCCTCAGCGTCCTCCTCCCGGCCTCTGTGCGGCTCCGCCGCGCGATCGCGAAGCCGCTTTCGCCACAAACCGGGGGCCAGATTGCGCTTTTGCGCAATTTGGCAATTCGGGTGCTTTTCCAGACCGCTTACGCGGTGCAGCTCCGTCGAGCCCTCGCGAAGCCTATGTCGATTTTTACGCCCAGTTCGGTGGTCTTGCGCCGCTCGAGCGCGCGGCTGCTCGCGGTATCGAGTGGAACCGGTATTCGCGTGGCCCGCGCGATCGCGAAGCTCCTGCGCGCCGGCAGCGGGTACGCGCTGGTGGTCGGCCACTCGCGGAAGCTCGGGCTACTGATCAGCACGGTTTCGCCCGGCAGCATCAGGGTATTGCGCGCGGCCGCGAAGCCGATCCGGATCACGAGCGGTTCGGCTTTCCGGCTCTATCGAGCGGTGAGTCGGCTGATCCGCGTACAGAGCGGCCAGGCGGTGAAAGCCATGAAGGCGTTCTCTGCCGTCGTGGTCGTGATCTCGAGCGGTTACGCGCTCAGCTTTACCGCGACGTTCGTCATCTTCGTGAAGCGCCCGATTGCCCGCGCGACTGCGCGGGTTCGGCGCGCGCTACGCGGTCGGGTGGTCATTCGCGAGGAAGCGCCGAGCGTTTCGATCAAGCGCGCGAGGGTCGTCACGGAAGTGCGATCACCCGGCGACCCGGACGATTGATCGTTTTCCACAATCCGTCCGCTTGACCATCGGGCATCCGTCGATCCACCTTGCGCGTGGTTAACCCAGAGGAGCTATCCCGATGCTTTCTCGTCGTAGTTTATTGTTCGGACTCGCGGCCGCCCCGGTGGTCGCGCCGGCCATCATCAGCGAGGCGATGAAACCGAAATTCTACACCGGTGCCGTCTGGCGCATTCCGCAAGACTGGCACGGTGCCGTATCCTTCCCGCCTTGCGAACAGCTCGCGCTCCGCCCGTGGGCCGAGCAGGCGCAGGCCGCGATGGACGAAATGCTCGGCGGTGCGGGCGGCCGAACAACGGTCAGGATTGTCTCGCGGCCGCCCGAGCCGGTGGTTGTCGAAAAAGAAGGCTGCCGTCAGTTCGTGCTGCCCGGAGCCGAGGAGCCCCGGGACGTCGTGATGACGAGCCGCAAAATCGAGTGCGAGCGGGATCTGACAAGCGAAGAAATTCAAATCGGCCGGAAGGACACCGCTCGGGCGAGCGATGCTTCGACTGGCTGATCGGCGCGGCAATTGGTGGTTGGGATAGCTCCCGATTGCCGCGTCACCGAATACCCAGAGGGCGGTCAGGTACGGCTCGCGAGGCCCCCTGCACCTTTTAGGAACGGCACGACCGTAGGGACTCAGTCCGCCGCCCGCCATTCCTCCCCGAACCGATGGAGACGCCCGCTATGAAAAGCGGTGGCAAGAAACGGTCTGCTCTCTCGCAGCCCCGCGTGGTCGAAATCCTGCAAGGCGACGTGATCGACGCGCTGCGCACCCTGAAACCGAATAGCGTCGATTGCGTCGTGACCTCGCCGCCGTATTGGGGATTACGGGATTACAACACCGGCCAGTGGATCGGCGGCGATCCGAAGTGCAAGCACAAACCGACCAACGGCCGGCAAGGTAAGGGTGGCGCGCGAGCCAGCCGCACGTTTACGGGCGAGCGCCCGCATAAAACCAAGTGCCCGCGGTGCGGCGCCGTTCGGGTCGATAAGCAGCTCGGGCTTGAGCCTTCGCTCGGCGAGCACCTAGACGCGATGGTCGCGGTCTTTGCTGAAATCCACCGCGTGTTGAAGCCGAGCGGCACCGTCTGGCTGAACTATGGCGATTGCTACGCGACCGCGCCGAACGGCACGAGCGTGAAGGATGCGAAGCAGCGCGGCGGCAAGGATGACCGCACTTTCCGCGACAAGCCGTTTGCGACAAGCGGCGAGATTTACCCGGATCGGCTCAAGGCCTCGCACGGCGTGAACTTCGGCACGAGCCGCGATACGCACGATCGCACGCGCGCCCGCGCGCAGAAGGGTGGGGTGCTGAAGCCAGGCGATCTCTGCATGGTCGCGAACCGGCTCGCGATTGCGCTTCAGGAGTGGGGGTGGTGGATCAAGAGCGAGATCATCTGGGGGAAGAAAAACCCGATGCCGGACTCGAACGGCAGCACGCGGCCGTCGAGCGCGCACGAAAAAATCTTTCTGCTCGCGAAGAGCGACTCGGTCGAACTCTGGCGCGCGCGGGATACCGGCGAAGTGTCGACGCGGCCGAACCTCGAGGAGCGCGTTCCGTTCCTCACCCGCCCGGACAAGGAAGGCCCACGCTGGATCCGGATGCCATACTATTACGACGCGCAGGCGGTCTCGCTCGAGGTTAGTGACAGCACACACGCGCGGGTCTCGCAGAATGTCGCGGCGCAAATCGGAAGCGCGCGCGCGAACGCGGGCGCGAAAACGAACGGCAACATGAAGGCCGTCGTGCGTCGCGCGCAGCCGAAGGCCGCGGCGGCGGACGAGCAGGGCCGCCGGGTGAAGAACAACTCGAGCATGAATGCCGCGCTCGCGGTAACGCCGCTCCGCCGATATTTGCGGAATTACGAGGAAGCGCCGCTCGGTGTCTGGGCGATGGCGACCGAAGCGTTCAAGGACGCGCACTTCGCGACCTTTCCGCCTGAACTTGTGGAACGTTGCCTGCAGGCCGGTTGCCCGCCGGGCGGGCTGGTGCTTGATCCGTTCGGCGGGAGTGGCACGACCGCGATGGTTGCGGACGGGCTGGGTATGCGTGCGATGCTGATCGAACTCTCGCCGGCTTACGTCGAGATTGCGTACAAGCGCATCGTCGATATGTTCCGCCGGGTCGAGGTTCGTGAAATCGAATGAGGTATCTGGACGTCTGCTCGGGCATCTCGTCGCCGACGGTCGCGTGGCGGCCGCTCGGCTGGGAAGCTGCCGGCTACGCGGAGGTTGCGCCTTTCGCCTCGGCGGTGCTTCACCATCATTACGGCTGCGGCCGTCCGCTTTTCATGCCGAACCCAGCGCGGACAAAAGACCCACGGGTTCGCTGCGAACGCGCGGCCGCGATAAAGGCGGTTCAGTATTTGCCCGAGAAAAAAACCGGGCTTCGGAATTTCGGTGATCTCGAACGCTTCAAGGAGTGGCCTGATGTCCCAGCTCTCGATGTTCTCATCGGAGGAACCCCGTGTCAGTCATTCTCGCTCGCGGGACTTCGTAAAGGATTGGCTGACCCACGGGGTAACCTCGCGCTTGTCTATCTTGCAATTGCTGAGCGATATCGGCCCGAGTGGGTGGTCTGGGAAAATGTCCCCGGGGTTTTGTCCTCGAGCGAAGGGCGAGACTTTTCGGCGTTCCTCGGGGGCCTGGCCGAACTCGGGTATCACGGATGCTACCGGGTGCTTGACGCTCAATTCGTGCGAGTGGACGGGTTTGGAAGGGCTGTTCCTCAAAGACGAAGGCGTGTGTTCGTTGTCGCAAATTCTCGAGACTGGCGACGTGCCGCAGCGGTTCTTTTTGACCCCGAAAGCCTGCGCGGGGATTCTCCGCCGCGCCGAGAAGCGGGGACGGGAATTGCCAATGCACTTGCAGCGCGCGCTGGCGGCGGCGGCCAACCGGACGGAGGCGACGGTCAGCACTCCCATCTCATCCCCGGAGTCGCATGGGCGCTGCAAGAGCGCGATGCGAAAGGCGCGGACTCGAACACAAAAGACGGCCATCTGATCCCGACCGTTTCGGCTTCGCTCTCGAGTGGTAGCAAGGGCGGCCGCAGCGGCGGCCGTCGGCTAGGAACGGATGGCGATAAAGGCGATCAGGATCCCGTGATCTTCCAGCCGCGGTTTGCCCGCAACGACCGCGGTGCGCCAGACAGTGTGGCTTCCGCGCTCACGAGCGAAGCCGGGACGAGCGGCAAAGGCGATTCCGCGCAATGCGTCGCAGCCGCGTGGGGCGTGCGCCGTCTCATGCCAGTCGAGTGCGAGCGCCTGCAGGGCTTGCCCGACGGCTATACGGACGTCCCTTACCGGAACAAGAACCACGCGGCGGACGCGCCCGCGTTACAACGTGCTGGGGAATACGATGGCGGCGAATTGCATCCGCTGGCTCGGCGTGCGTATTGAACTCGTGCAATCGGTCATCACCGAACTCGAGGGAGAGCGCCGTGGCAAAAAGCCCAAAGCAAAAAGCAGCGTCAGGAATCACGGAAAAAATTAACGTCACGCTGCACGAGAAGATCGAACGGCGCCGGGTCGCCGACTTAAAAAAATACGAGCAGAACGCGAAGAAGCACCCGCCCGCTCAAGTGAAGGAGCTGGCCGCGCTCATGCGGGAGGTCGGCTTCACGAACCCGATCCTGATCGACGAAAAGGATGAAATCATTGCCGGCCACGGCCGCCTCGAAGCGGCCGATCTGAACGGCATGCTCGACGTCCCGTGCATCGTTCTTCGCGGGCTCACCGAGGCGCAAAAGCGCGCGTATCGCATCGCCGATAATAAGCTCGGGCTCCTCGGCGTGTGGGATCGGAATATGCTCAAGCTCGAGATGAAAGGAATCCTCGAGCTGGGCGGCGTCGATTTGAAGCTGACGGGTTTCAGTACCGGCGAGCTGATCGGGCTCGGCTTCGGCGGCACGAAAGGAAAGACCGACGGCGAGGCGACGCCGGCCCTGCCGGCAAAGCCGGTGACGCGCCGGGGCGATATCTGGATTCTGGGAAACCACCGCCTGATGTGCGCGGACGCGACGAATGCCGAGGAAGTCGCGCGGCTCCTGGCCGGAAAGAAACCGACGCTCATGGTGACCGATCCGCCTTACGGCGTGAACTACGATCCCGAGTGGCGAGCAACTGTCGGCGTGAACCAAAACAAAAAGAAAATGGGGAAGGTGCAGAACGACGATCGCGCGGACTGGCGCGAAGCGTGGGCGCTCTTCCCGGGCGATATCGCGTATGTGTGGCACGCGGGGTTGTTCGCCGCGACGGTACAGCAATCGCTCGAAGCGTGTGACTTCGCGGTTCGATCTCAAATCATGTGGGCGAAAGATCGGTTCGCGCTTTCGCGCGGCGATTATCACTGGCAGCACGAGCCTTGCTGGTACGCGGTGCGTAAGGGCGCGCGCGGCCGCTGGGCCGGCGGGCGCTCGCAGTCGACGCTCTGGACGATCCCGGCTCGCGAGGACGACGGGCAGGGGCACGGGACGCAGAAGCCGATCGAGTGCATGAAGCGCCCGATTGAAAACAACTCGCAGCCAGGCGATTTCATCTATGAGCCGTTCAGCGGCTCCGGCACGACGATCATTGCCGGTGAACAACTGAACCGATCGGTCTTGGCCATCGAGCTTGATCCAGCCTATGTCGACGTCGCAGTTCTGCGTTGGCAGAAATTTACAGGCCGGAAAGCAAAGCTCGAGGGAGCCAAAGGTGGATCAGACTACGCCAAAATCGCTAGCGAACGCGGTTAGAGAAATCAGGCCTCGCCGCGTCATTCTCGAAAGCCGTTTTGCCGGCCAAGTGCCGGCGGAGCAACGCTCAAACATCAACTACGCGCGCAAGGCCGTGCGCGATTCTGTCTTACGCGGCGAGGCGCCGATTGCCTCGCATCTGCTCTTCACGCAGGACGGGGTTCTACGCGATGAAGTGCCGCTCGAACGACGGCTCGGCATCAACGCGGGGCATGCGTGGCTCGGCTGCGCGGAGCTGATGGCCTGCTATGTCGACTCGGGCATCTCGGACGGCATGTGCCTCGGGATTGAGCGCGCGGACGTCGCCGGTCTACCGATTGAATTCCGAACCTTCCGGCCCTTCGGTTCGCAGCAAGAGCGACAAGGCACGACCGCGACGGTGATTTCGCGCGAGCAGGCCTTCGCGCAGTTCCTCGGCATTCGGGTTGTCGACGTCGGCTGAAACGGAAAGAGCCCGCCTATCTGTGGCGGGCTCTTCCTCGACTACTCGCGCGGAGGTCAAACGCTAGAGCGGTCGATTACGGTAGTGTCGGTTTAGCCGCTTTCCGTACCAGTTCAAGCGCGCTCCGGATTGCATTGCGCACCCGATGCCGGAGCCACTCGTTCGCTCCGGCTCCCCGGTGCGACTGCACGAGCGCGGTTACGAGCGCCAGCTGCGCGAAGCCCGCTCGCGCATCCGAGAAATACGTCCCGGTGCGTATCGGGCGAACCTCGTCGCGGCACGTGGTCGCGAGTTCGGCCTTCCCGTCCTTGAGATACGGGAAGCTCGTCGGAGCGGTGAGCGGATGGACGCGGTTCTGGCGACGCCACGCATAATAGCGCTGGCGCTTCGTCGCGAGCGGTTTAAAGTTTTTCATCGGTTCCTCGTTTCTGATTGATGAAGGCAAGCACCTGCTCCCACTTGTCGGTTTGAAGCAGTTCGTCGTCGGTAAGCTGCCCCTCGGCATCGAGCGCCCGCACGACGTAGAGCGGGGCTTCGTCGGCGATGAAGATGCAGAGCTGCATCTTTTCGTTCAGCATCGAGGGACACTCGTCGTTGTGCCACGACGAGTCCTCGAAGCCCTCGGGCAGCTCCGGATAGAAATACGGAGGGAAGTCGGGGAATTCGGTTTTAAAGGTCATCGGTTTTCGGGGTCTTTGTCTTTGCGAGAATCGTGCGGAGACGCTCGACCGAAGCCGCAGGAACGTCGAGGCGGTCGCCGAGAGTGCGAAGGTTCACCAGCGTGAGCGATCCATCGCGGTTGAAGATCGCATTCCAGCCTTCGCCGAGGTCGTGCGCTTGGCGCTCTTTCTGCGCCTTCGGCTGCAGGCCGAGCGGCGTCATTCCGGCTATTGCGGGGACTTGCGGGGTCTTGGTCATGATCTTCTCCATCGGTTCGTTTTCGATGCCCGGACATTGGCGTGGATCGGGCAGCCGATGCATCACAATTCTTGATCATTAAATTGCTATTTCGCCGATCATCGGATGATCGGAACCCGCCTAACAAAGCAATGAAATGATCGCGATTTTTGATGCATCGGGCAGCGATTAACGCGAGTGTCCGGGTACTGAAGAAACGAACCGATGGAGAGCCAAATGCAAGTCGAGACTCGCGAATACGAATTCAGCCACGGGAAGAAGCCCCGGGGCCGTGGCCACTGGGCCTTCTTCTTCGACGGCAAGAAGAACGTCGAGCAAGCCTTCTGGGCGCAGGGCACGTTCGCCGAAGCCAGCAAGGCCGCGAAGGAAGAAGCGAAGAAGCGCGGAGCCCATAGCGTCGCGGTTGGCTCTTAAAACAAACGAACCGATGGAGATTCTCATGTCTTTCGCTCTTCCTTCCCCCGACCACCCGGCTCGCGAAATGATCGGTGATCTTTCGCACCTTGCCGAAGTGCTGAACCCGAAGAATGCCGCCGCCCTCTTGTCGCTTCCGGAGGCCCGCCGGGTCTCGCGCGAATCTTTCGAGGGAAGCGTAAAGCCCCGCCGCGTAGTGATGGTCGTCCTTCGCGGCAACGACGAGCGCTGGCTGGTTAGCTTTGGCCCGCGCGGTGGCTGGCGCAAAGAGTGGAACTTTGGAGCAGGCAAATGAGCGCGCACCCGAACGAAGAAAAGCTCGCGCGACTCGCCGAACTCGCGAACGACGCGAAGCCGCTCAACGACAACGAGTGGGGCAGCGAGCGCCAGATCGACGCGCAGAACCGCTTCTTCGATTACATCGAGAAGCTGATCCCGGCGGGAAAATTCTCGGAGCTGGAAGACTATTGCAACAAGGCGACGACCGACGAGATGATCGCCGAAGGGCTACGCATCGCGCGGGAGGCGCTGGCCGAGGGGCACATCGAGCGCTCGGAGCCGAAGCCCGAGGAAAACAAAAAGCCGCTCGGGCTTCTCCCCGCGATGCTGGAAGTCATCAAGAACGACGATATCGACAACGCGCTGATCGGTTTCGATGAAGTTCTCGGCATTGAGTCCGGCGACGTCGCGGCACAGTTCTGGTCTGGCAAGGAAGAGGACGAGTGGAAGGGCATGTCGCCGGTCGAGCGACTGCAAGCGCTTGTCTATTATGTCCGCACCGAGCTGAACTATTTCGACATCAAGGGCCGCCCCGAAGGATATCACGGCTAGAGATTCAGCAACCGATGGAGAATCCGATGCAAGAAAGAGCCGAATTCGAGATGCCGGATATTCCGGAGTTTCTCGACCGCCGCGATGGCAAGAACGCCGAGCGGCAAGCCGCAGCCGAGGAAGCGCTGCGGAAGCTGAACGTCGCTCCGAGCCCGAAGCCCGCGACCGTGCGGCTCTCGGACGAGGATCAGATGAAGGTTTCAAAGCTGAAATATCAGCTTCGCGAAACCCACATGTCGCCTTTGCCGCTGGCATCCCGTCGGCGGGAGGCGAAAAAACTGCGAAAGGAAATTGACGCCATGAAGAAACCGAAAAAGGGCAAGGTCGAGAAGAAGGCAAATGCCCCGAAGCCGAGCAAGCCGAAAGCGAGCGCGAAGCCGAAGGCCGAGCGCAAGGCGAAGCCCACGGGCGAGAAGCCGAAAGGCGATATCGTGTTCGAGATGATCGCGCGCTCGGGCGGCGCTACGGTCGCGGAGCTTTGCGACGCTACCGGGTGGGAGCCGCACAGCCTGCGGGCCTTCATCTCGGTGCAGAAGGTCAAGCGCAAGGTCGAGGTCGTCTCGACGCGCAAGGACGGAACGACGACCTATACGATCAAGGGCTGAACTCCCGGCCTTTTCAGCACAGAGCCCCGGCTTCGCGCCGGGGCTTTTGCTTTTGCGTTCGGGCGTGTTACGCCTCGGGCCTTCGGAGGGCTAAGCAATGGCAAAAACCAAAGCCCCCGCAGCGAAGAAGCTCCGCCGCAAGGCGGGCAAATACAAGCCGACCGAGGAGGAATCGAACCTCGTCGCGGTCGGTATCGCGGGCGGGATCGAGCATAAGTTCCTGTGGGCCGCGCTGGGAATCTCCGAGCGAACCTTCCGAAACCACTTCAAAAAAGAAATCGAGTCGGGCGGCGCGCGCGCGAACGGTCAGGTGATCGCGAAGCTGTTCGGCTCCGCGACCGGGACGAACAACCAGCCTTACGTTTTCCAAGCCGCGATGTTCTGGCTGAAGTGCCGCGCCGGCTGGAAGGAACAACATGAAATCGGCGGCCCGGGCGGTGGCCCGATCATCGTCAAGTTCAGCGACCGCGAAGCCAAAGTTTAAGGGCGTCCCGCCGCTCGGGGCTTACTCCCCGAAACAGGAGGAGGCGCTCGACCTTTGCGGCGGCGGCCAAATGCACACGCTCTTCGTGGGCGGTGGCCGGTCGACGAAAACGTTTTTTATCATCCGGATGCTTGTCGGCCGCGCGATCCGCCATCCGGGCAGCCGGCATCTGATCGTCCGCTTCCGCTTCAACCACGTGAAGTCGTCGATCATGCTCGACACCTTCCCGAAGGTGATGAAGCTCTGTTTTCCGCGCGTCGGCTATTCGCTCAACAAAACCGATGGCTTGGCCGTGCTGCCGAACGGCTCCGAGATATGGTTCGGCGGCCTAGATGACAAAGAGCGCGCGGACAAAATTCTCGGCCAGGAGTACGCGACGATCTTCGCTAACGAGTGCTCGCAGATTCCCTATACGTCGATCCTGATCCTGCGCACCCGTCTTGCGCAGAATGTCCCGGGGCTGAAGCTCCGCGCGTTCTACGACTTGAACCCGGTCGGCACGATGCACTGGACGAACCGGGAGTTCGGCGAGCTGCGCGACCCGCTCAGCCGCACGCTTTTGAAAGACCCGGAAAACTACAAGCGCATGTTTATGAACCCGGTCGACAACCCGTGGCTCCCGCCCGAGACGCTGCGCATGTACGAGAACTTGCCGGGCCGCTACCGCAAGCGATTTTACGAGGGCCTATACGTTAACGAAATCGACAACGCGCTCTGGACGATCGAGCGGCTCGAGCAGAGCCGGATCGAGCCGGCCGACGTGCCGGCCGATCTCGCACGGGTCGTCGTCGCGATCGACCCGAGCGGCACGAAAGGAAAGGACGAGAACAAGCGCAGCAATCAGGTCGGCATCACCGTGCAGGCCCTCGACAAAAAGGGCGTCGGGTATTTGCTGCGGGATCTTACGACCGACAAGGGCCCGGGCGGGAAGCTCGACCCGACGCTGCCGCCCGAGCTGCAGCCCGGCTGGGGCGCTATCGCGGTGAAGGCCTATCAGGATTACAAAGCAGACCGGATCATCGCGGAAACGAACTATGGCGGCGGGATGGTGCGCGGCGTCGTCGAGGCGGTCGATCCCACGGTGGCGTTCCGCGAAGTGACGGCGAGCCGCGGCAAGGAAGTTCGCGCGGAGCCGATCAGCGCGCTTTACGAGAAAGGCCTCGTCGTTCACGCGGGCAGGTTCGATGCGCTCGAGGAGCAGCTAGTCAATTTCTCCACGCTGGGTTATCAGGGCGAAGGCTCGCCCGACCGGGCGGACGCCCTCGTTTGGGGATTCACCGATCTGATGGTGGACGTTCTGGCCGAGTCCGGGATAGGGATGCCAATCCAAGTCCGCGATTAAAGGGGGAGCGAGTGGCAAGCAAAAAGGAAACGGCGTCGGCGCCGTCCGCTCAAGCTGGTCCGTCGCTCCCGCCATCGCCTATTGATCCCGGCCCGCAGCCGACGCGCGCTGGCAGCCAGGCGGCTCCGCTTCTCGAGGATGACAACGAGATTGATACGAGCATCGACCTGCGAGAGGTCGGCAATACCGGCCTCAAGGTTTTCAGCGGCTACATCAACGAAGAATTTCTCACGCAGCTCCGGGGCACCCGGGGCGTCGCGATCTTCCGCGAAATGTCCGACAACGACGCGAACATCGGCGCGTTCATGCGGGCAATCGATCTCACGCTTCGGAAGGTCACGTGGGACGCCGAAGCGGCGAACGATACTGCGGAGGCGAAGCGGGAAGCCGAGTTCGCGCTTTCGCTGTTCGGCGATATGAGCCACCCGTTCGACGACCTGATCAGCGAAGCCCTCTCGATGATGATCTACGGGTGGAGCTATCACGAGATCGTCCTGAAGAACCGCGTGGGCCCGCACGAGAAGGATCCGGCGAAGCGGTCGAAATACACAGACGGCCGCGTCGGCATCCGGAAGCTGCCAATCCGTTCGCAGGACTCGCTCGTTAGTTGGGACATGCAGGACGACGGCGGCATCAATGGCATGCGGCAGCAACCGCCGCAGGGCGGCCAGCGGTATGTCCCGATTCAGCGCGCGCTCCTCTTCCGCACTGTCTCGAGGAAGAACTCGCCCGAAGGCGTGTCGCTTTTGCGCAATGCATATCGCAGTTGGTATTTCCTGAAGCGCATCGAGGAAATTGAAGTGATCGGCATCGAGCGTGAACTCGCGGGCTTGCCGGTCGTCACGCTGCCGGCCGACGTGATGAACAGCCAAGACCCGAAAGACTTGGCGATCGTCAATGCGTACAAACAAATTGCGCGCGACGTGAAGTTCAATAAGCAGGGCGGGCTCCTGCTGCCGAGCGACCCGTGGCGCGACAAGGACGGCAACCCGACGGAAATCAAAAAGGTCGACCTGCGGCTGCTGACGTCTGGCGGCACGCGGGCGATCGATACCGACAAGGTCGCGACTCGGCACCAGCAAAACATGCTCCGGAGCATGCTCGCGGACTTCCTGATGCTCGGCTCGAACTCGGTCGGCAGCTTTGCGCTTTCGGCTGACAAGTCCGGGTTCTTCATGAACGCACTCGAGGCGCTGCTCGACGCGATCGCGAACCCGATCAATATGTTTTTGTTGCCGCGCATCTGGGATTACAACGGCCTTGACCGCGATCTGATGCCGCAAATGAAGCCTGGCCGGATCGCGCCGGTCGATCTGGACAAGCTCGGCAACTATCTGCGCAACCTGATCGTCAGCGGCGTTACGCTGCCGGATGAAGGGCTCGACGAATTCTCGCGTGACGTCGCCGGCTTGCCGCCTCCGCTCAGCGTCGGCACGGCCGGCGAGAGCGCACGCCGCGGCCGCGGCAATAACGTGGATGATCCGAACGCCCGTCCGGATAATTCGGATCCGGGCAATTCGGAAGCGGTGCCGCCCTTCCAAAAGCAGCGCTTCCGTAAAGATTACAATCCCGATCAGCCGCGAGATGAAGATGGTAAGTGGGCCGATGGTGCTGGCGGCGGAGCGGTGCATCCGGCGCCGGAAGATGTTCATGAGGTCGCGGATTCTAATTTTGAGCATTCTACAGTGCAGGGTGATAAAACCGTCCCCATCGAATCTCTTCGCGGCGGTGTAAATCTCAGCGATCCGGGAGAGCGCGCGCGGGTTGATCGGCTAAAAGCTCGAATGAATGGCGCGGATGGGTATATCGCCCGCCTGATCACCGCCGATAACGGCGACGTGCTGGAAGGCCAGCACCGTCTTGACGCTTTGCGCGAGCTGGGAGCGAAACAAGTCCATGTAACGCAAATTCGCGACAATGCGCGAGGAGCAAACGTGAGCGAAATGCGATCCGCTATCCGAAATGTCGGCGCATTGCATTCAGATCATGTGCATCAAATTATCGGCCAGTCGCTAGAGATGTTACAAGACGAGGGGGGCTCGGCGGATAAAGTTTTGCAAAACTATGATCTCTCCGGGCCTTACGAGCAGCATTATATTGCAGCGCTCAGGGCCGCAAACTTTAAGAAAAGCTGATGCCGCTCGGGAACGTAATCGTCCGCAAGAGCACGGCGCCTCGCTTCGAGTGCAAGCCGATCGAGAAAGCCGCCGGCGACAACGCGGCCGACGTTGCGCGTTTGCGGCGCCTCGCCACGCAGCTCAAGCCCGAGATCGCGACGGCGTTTCTGCAGGCGGTCGAGCAGCTCCGCGACAAGATCGACTTAAAGGAATTGGTCGACCTTCTCGCGCAGGGGCGCACGCAGGAAGCTATCGCGAGAGTGCAGTCGGCGGTCACGCAGGGCGGGTGGCAACAGCTCGCGAATACGGTCAGCCGTGGGGCGCTCGAGGCCGCGCTCACGGGTATGCGTACCGCGGTCGCGGACGTTCCGTTTACGCAGCTCGAGACAGTCTTCAGCGTGACGAACCCGAAAACGGTCGGCTTTCTCAATCAGTACGAGATGCAGCTTATTCGCCAACTCGCCGACGACTCGCTCTCGAGCGTGCGCCGGGCAATTCTCGATGGCGTTTCCGCCGGCAGGAACCCGCTCGACGTTGCGCGCGATGTGCGCCGCTTTATCGGGCTTACCGATACGCAAACGCAGGCGGTGCAGAACTTCCGCCGGCTACTCGAGAATCAGGATCGGGATGTTCTCGCGCGGGCGCTTCGGGATAAGCGTTTCGACCCGACGGTGCGCGCCTGGCTGGATGGCGACCTCGATCTCAAACCCGAGCAGGTAGACCGAATGGTCGACCGCTACACGGATCGCTATCTGAAATATCGCTCCGAGACGATCGCGCGCACGGAGGCGATCCGCGCGACACAGGTCGGCAATCATCAGATCTGGCAGCAGGCCGTCGATAGCGGCCAGTTTCAAGCGATGGAAGTTCGGCGGTCGTGGATTTACACGCACGACGGCAGGGCGCGGGATGCGCATATCGCGATCCCGAGTATGAACCCGGACGGCGTGGGGTTGAACGAGCCGTTTCAAACACCGCTCGGGCCCCTGATGTATCCCGGCGACCCGGCGGGCGTGGCCGCGAATACGATCAATTGCCGGTGCGCGGTGATTTATCGTTATGTCCCGCTGGCCGGCAGAGGGTATTCGGTGGGGGGAGGCTCTTGAGCAAAATCAGCAGACCGGCGATTTCGCAAGTCTGGCGAAGATGCCCAAAAATATCGCGCGAGAAGGGCGCGACCGCCATCGCGGCTTCGACGTCGAGGCGTTCCCAGATATCCGCGACGATGCAGAGCAAGCCGACGTTGTCGCCCAGCTCCTCGGGCGCGAGCGTCCGGTTCGGTTGAGTGGCGCTCAGAAAGCGCGAAAGGGAGTCGGTGCCTGACATGCGAAGGGAAGCTAGGTGGGGCGATGTTTCCAAGCAATGATGATTTACCGTGGGCGGTCAAAAAGCTGTTGAACGATGCGGCGCAAAGCGAGTTTTGCACAGCCGCGAATGCCGCGGCGCGCGCCGGCGGTTCTTTCGAGGAAAGCCTGCGTGCCGGCTGGGATGCGGTTTCGCGCATTTACAAGCCGAACCCCGGCGGCCGGCGGCTGCTCTGGGTGCGGAAATGAAGCGGACGCGATTCGCCATCCGGGCGGCGAAAGCCGAACCGAAAACGCTCTACGTTTCGCGCGATCTTGAAAATTCGGCGGACTTCCTCGCATGGGCGGCCGCGCAGGGGTTCGAGAGCGCCTTCGTCCCGGGCGAGTTGCATGTGACAATCGCATTCTCGAAGCAGCCGGTCGATTGGGACACGATCATTCCGGACGACCGCCCGCTCGAAGTGCCGGCCAGTGACGACCGGCAGATCAAGCAGCTCGGGCCCGAGGGCGAAGCCGTCGTGCTGGGCTTCTCCTCGGCGGCGCTGGCCGCACGGTGGCAGCAGATCAAAAACGCAGGTGCGAGTTGGGATTACGAGTCCTACCAGCCGCACGTGACGATCACGTACAACGGCGAGGGGATCGACCTATCGACGGTCGAGCCATACCGCGGCCCCTTGATTTTCGGCCCCGAGAAGTTCAATGAGATTTCCGAGGGCTGGACAGCATCAGTCCAGGAGGGGCGTTTGTCTAAAGCCGCCGCAACGCAGAAGCAGCTCTGCCGCGTCGTGAAGATCGACGAAGAGCAGCGGATGGTTTACGGCTGGGCCTCGGTCGTCTCGAAGAATGGCGTTGAGGTCGAAGATCTGCACGGCGATATCATCCAGCCGGAAGTGCTCGAGAAAGCCGCGACGCAATTCATGAAGGAAGTCCGCGTCGGCGCGGAGATGCACGAGCGGGATGCGAAAAACCAGCCGATCCAAAAAGCCGATATCATTCATAGCTTCGTGCTCACGAACGACATCATGAAGCTGCTCGGCATCAGCTCGCAGCAAGAGGGCTGGATCATCGGGGCCTTCATCAAGGACGACGCCCTCTGGGCGAAATACAAATCCGGCGAATATCCCGCGTTCTCGATCGCCGGCGATGGAATGTTTCAGCCCGTCGAGGGATCATGATCATCAAGGGAAAGAAGGTTCGCGGCTATCTCACGGAGCTAAAGCTCTCGGAGGTTTCCGGCGTAACGCGAGGGGGCAATCAGCACGCGCGTGTGGCGCTTTGGAAAAGCGCCGCCGGTAAGCCGGCTGCCGCAGTTCAGAAATCCGAACTGGCGAGCGTGCTGATTTCGCTTTTCAAGGACGAGGAAGGTGCACAGACCTTCGAACAGGTTCTCACCGAGCGCGAAGAAGAGCGGCGCCGCTGGGAAGTCGACGAAGCCCTCTGGCCGCTTTTTTGCGCGCTGCAGGAAAGCATCAAATCCATCGCGGCCGATGACGGTCTTGTGTTGGCCGACAAGATGGCGCAAATAGGCGTTTCAGTCGGTCAGTTTTTGACGGCTCTCCGGGATCAGTTTCCCGACGTCGAAGTCGAGCTTACGAAGCTCTTGTCTGAAAACCCCGCTACGGCGGGACTGTTCTCACCCGGTCACGAGGTAACGGCTATGACGAAGGAAGAAATCCAGAAGCTGATCGACGATGCGGTCAAAAAGTCGAGCGAGGGCGCAACCGCGACCATCGATACGCTGAAGAAGCAGCTCGATGGCACGACTGCCGCGCTCGCGAAGGCGCTCCTGCCGAACGATCAGCGCGAATATCTCGACGCGCTCAAGAGCGACGAATCGAAGGCCGAGTTTCTCAAGGCCGAGGACAAGGTCGCGTATATGAAGGCGCACCCGGTCGTGACGTCCTCGGGCGACGAGAGCTTCACGATCGGTACGACCACGATCCTCAAGTCTGAGGTCGGCCCGAGCGTCTACGCGATCCTGAAACAGCAGCAGAACATGATCGTTGCCAGCCAGGCGCGGCTCGAGAAGATGGGCGAAACCTCGCTCATCACCACGATCACCGCCGAGGTCGCGAAAACCTACGACAAGCTGCCGGGCACGGACGCGGACAAGGCCGCGGCCATCGCGGCGGTTCGCAAGCTCGACGAGCCGGTCGCGAAAACGCTCGAGGCCATGCTGAAGGCCGGCAATGCCGCGCTCGCGGCGGTCGGCAAAGAGGCGGGCGGTGCCGGCGAGAAGGGCGGCAGCAAAGGCGATGCCGAAGAAGAACTCGATAAGAAGGCGAAGGATTTGCAGAAGCAGGATCCGAAGCTCTCGTTCGCGAAGGCTTACTCGAAGGTGCTCGAAACCCCCGAGGGCGGCGAACTGTACGGTCGGATGCTGCAAGAGCAGGCCGAAGCGCGTCGGACTGCCGCATAACGCGGCCGTCCGGTAAACCCAAACCTTAACTCACGCGGCGGGCCAAGAGCCCGCCGGCAGGGGAGAGCGAAAGTGGAAAATAAGATCCAGCGAGTTACCTTCCCGTCGGGCAGCGCGATCACCGCTCAGTATCGGTTCGGCAAGCTCGACTCCGAAGGCAAAATCGTTCCTTGCAGCGTCGACGGCGAGAAGGCCGTGGGCGTCATTCAGGAAAAGGCGGCGGATTCCAACCGCGAGGTTGCGGTCGGGATCGGCGGTATCATGGACGTCGAATGCGGCACGAACATCACGGCTGGTGCGCGTGTCTCCACCGATAGTCAGGGCCGGGCCGTCCCGGTCGGCAGCAGCGACGATAATTCGCTCGGCGTTGCGGTCGAGGGTAACGCCGGTGGCGCGGGTGCGATCATCGGAATTCTCTGGCAGCCGCTCGGCACCGCGTAAGCGGCCGCCTAGCAAACGCAACATAGCGGCGTCGTGAGACGCCTTGTCCCTTAGAAGGAAACTTCCACATGCAACCCACCCGTGGCGACGTCCACGTTAATCGCCCGCTGACCAATATCAGCGTGGCGTTCATGCAGGACGCCGCAAACTTCGTTGCCGATCAGGTCTTCCCGAACGTTCCGGTGCAGAAGCAGTCGGATCGTTATTTCACCTACGATCGCGGCGAAATGAACCGCGATGAGATGGAGCTGCGTGCGCCCGGCACCGAGAGCGCCGGCCGTGGCTATACGGTCGACTCTACGCCGACCTATTACGCGCCGGTCTACGCCTATCACCACGATATCCCGGACGAGATCCGTGCGAACGCTGATGCGCCGCTCGACCTCGACCGTGAGACGACCTACATCGTTACGCTGAAGGCGCTGATCAAACGCGAAGTGCTGTGGGCGACCAAGTATTTCCAGGGCGGCGTGTGGACGAACGACTACGACGGCGGCGGAGCCACCGGCCAGGTGCCGCACTGGAATATCTCGTCGTCGACGCCCGTCGAGAACGTGCGTGCGGCCGCAACCACGCAGGCGGAATCGACCGGCTTCCGGCCGAACACTCTCGTGATGGGGCGCCGCGTGTTCGACTCTCTCGTCGACCATCCGGAAATCATCGACCGCATCAAGTATTCGTCGAGCCCCGGGTCGCCCGCGATCGTGAACAAGAACACGCTCGCGCAGCTCTTCGAGGTCGAGCGCGTGCTGGTGATGGACTCGATCCGCAACACCGCGAAGAAGGGGCTTGCGAATTCGCATTCCTTCATCGGCGGCAAGCATGCGCTCCTTTGCTACGTCGCGCCGAACCCCGGCATCATGACGCCGTCGGCCGGCTACACGTTCAGCTGGGCGGGGTGGTTCGGAGCCTCGCAGAGCGGCACGCGGATCAAGACGATCCGCCTCGACCGCGAGGACTCGGATCGCGTCGAAATCCAGATGGCGCTCGATCAGAAGGTCGTCGCGGCCGACATGGGCACGTTCTGGGAAAACATCGTCGACTAAGCGCAGTCGCGCGATTACAATCAAAGGGGCGGCGGGTAAAAACCGCCGCCCTTTTCACATCAGGACGGAGCGAAGCAATGGCAAGAATATGGCTTCCGCCCTTCGACCCGGCAGCGGATTACGTCGTTACGCGACAAGTCCGCCTAAGGGCCGACCTCACGCTTGAGGCAGGGCAGGATTTTCCTCGAGGCGAAGCGACCACGCGGCTAATGCGCCAGCTCTATGAGCAGCGCAGAATAGACTACAAGGTCGCGCCGCCGGTCATTCGCGGGTGGGCCTCTCTCAAGCGGGTCGTGCCGGCGGGGACTTTCGCGGGATCTGCAAAGGCAGCGCCCGCCGCGGTGGCGGCTCCCGAAAAAATTAACACGCCGGCGAAAAAGAAACCGAAGAAGAAAAAGCGCAAAGCCGCCGCGAAAGTGAAGTCCGAGCGGGAAGCCCCGGCAGCCGCGTGATGCAGCTCGTGAATCAGCCTTTTTGCACGCCGGCGAACGAACCCTCGTGGGACGACCTTCCGGTCGTGCTGCTCGGGAGCGGCCCGAGTGTCGACGGGGTTGCGCTCGAGCGGCTTCGCGGGCGCGCGCACGTCGTGGCGATCAAGGAAGCGTGCCGCCTAGTCGACTTTCACGAGGCTACGGTGAGCATGGATTTGAACTGGCCGCAGCGGCCGCATGCATGGGATTTGATGTGCCGCGAGGCCTCGGCAAAAAAGCTCTGGCTCGTCGTCCCGCCGGATCGGCCAAACCGGGTGGGGCGCGTTTGCCCGGGGGCGTTTTATCTTCGGCGCTCACACGAGCGTGGCGGCCTTTCGGAAGACCCGTGCGTGATCCATTCGGGATTCTGCTCCGGTTATAGCGGGCTCGGCTTTGCGTACCATCGGCGCCCTCGGGTGATCTTCCTATTCGGCTACGATTACACGACCGATTTAAAACCCGGGGGAAAACATCACGCGGGCAGCTTGAACCCGTGGTTCTCCCGTGGGCAGGCTGCCGGGTGGGGCGATTGGGCAAATCATTTCGCGACCGCGGTGCCTCAGCTAGAAGCCGCCGGCATCCGGGTCGTGAATGCGAACCCCGGGAGTGCGATCACATGCTTTCCAAAGGTCACGAGCGAGGAAGCCCTCGAGTCGATTTGCCGGTTTTGATCTGGCTTCGTCGTCGGGTCGCGCTCGCGGTGCCGAGCTGCACGCATTTCGCTTTCGACTATCAGTGGCAGGAATACTCCCACCGGTTCTTCCCCGGCTGGCGAGTCACGGCCGAGGAGACGCAAGATGGGAATTGGCGATGAGGTTATGGCGAGCGGCATGGCGCGGGGCGCGCTTGCCCGGGGTAAGCGCATCGCGTTCGGTGATGGCACGCGGATCATCTGGGGGCTCTACGGCGATATGGTGTTTCGCGGAAACCCGAACGTCGCGCGGCCAGGCGACGAGGGCGCGCCAGACATCGAGTGGAACCATTTCTATCAAGGGCATCGGACTTATGTCCGTCCGATCCGGGGCAAGAATTGGGAATTCAACGATAGCTTCCGCGCAACGCCCGGCGAGCTGTTTTTCTCCGCGACGGAAGACGCGATGCTCGACCATATACGGCATGGCTTCGTCGTGATCGACCCGAATGTCGCGAAAAAGGATTCGGCGATCAACAAGCAGTGGCCGCGGGAACGTTACGAGGCGATAGCCGCAATGATCATCGCGGCAGGGCACCGGGTCGTTCAGTTCGTTTCACCGGATGCGCCGTACCATCTCGAGAACCGCACGGACGCGATACTGACGGTGAACTGGCGCGCGGCCGCGTCGCTTCTTCGCGCCGCCAAGTTATGGATCGGGCCCGAGGGCGGGATGCACCACACCGCGGCGGCGCTCGGTATTCCGGCGGTCGTTCTTTTTGGCGCGTGGATTCATCCCCGGACGACCGGCTACCCGCTGCACGAGAATATCTATGTCGGCGACGAAAAACCGTGCGGCGCGCTCAAGCCGTGCGCGCATTGCCGCGAGGCTATGTCGAAAATTACCGTCGAGGATGTGATCGAGGCGGCGGAGCGCGCCACGACGATGCGCAAAGGAGCAAACCGATGCTGACGATTGCCACATGGCTATGGGGGACGAAATTTAGCGCCGACGACGTCGCGAAGCTCGTCGGCGGCTTGCGGCGAAACCTCCGCCGGCCTTTTCGCTTTCTGCTGATAGCGGATCGACCGTTCTCGCACGCGCGGGACTATCGCTATGTCGACTCGATGATTTTCAGCGTGGCGGAGATTCCGCCAGAGGATCGATATCTGCTTGAGCGCCCGGGGTGTCTCGCCCGACTCCGTATGTTTGATCCTGTCTGGCAGCAGGCCGTGCAGATCGACGATCGGCTGGTGTGTGTTGATCTCGACACCGTGATCACGGGCGAGCTTGATCCACTTTTCGCGCGCGTCGAGCCTTTCGTGATCATGCAGGGCGGAAATGCGGCAAACCCATGCCCGTATAACGGCGCGCTCATGATGCTGCGCCGAGGGTGCAATCCGCATGTCTGGCGCGAGTTCTCGATCGACGCGGTGGCCAAGACACCGTTTTTCGAGTTTCCAGACGATCAAGGCTGGCTCGCCGCAAAGCTGCCGGGAGCCGCCGGGTGGAAATGTGGCTCCGAGTCCGGTGTCTATGTTTTCCGAAAGCCCGGGTGGCCAGAGAGCACGAACGAGTTGCCGGCTGGCGCGCGTCTCGTGACGTTCAATGGCCGACGGCAGCCGGCGGGGTTCGCGCAGCTCCCGTGGGTAGAAAAACACTGGCGACCATGATCACCGCACGGAAAGTTCGGATTTTCTTCACGCCCGGTCTCAAGCCTTTCAAGATGCAGCTCTTCGAGCGGCTCGCGCGCGCGACAGGCGGCCCGGTGAAAACTCTCGAGGACTTGGAGCGCCTGCCGGCGGATCAGATACCGGCCGTGGGCGGCTGGCCGCCGCTCAGGCCTTTGCTCGACCGCTGGCAGGCCTCCGGGCGCCCGTGGCTGTATTGGGATCGGGGGTATTTGCGCCGAAGCCACACGACCTGGCTCCCCCGGGGCACGAATGGCGGCTATTACCGCTGGCACCTGAACGATTTTCAGATGCGGAGGGTAGTTGACCGCCCGGATGACCGTTTATCGCTTCTCCGGGCCCCTCCGGGGCCTTGGCGGCGGGAGGGCGAGCATATCGTGGTCGCGGCTCCGAGCGAGACCTATGCGGCTTTCCACGGGATCCCGGACTGGACGGCCGTCACGGTCGCCCGCTTGCGTGAGCTCACCCGGCGACCGGTTCGCATCCGCGAGAAGAACAGCCAGACGCCGCTAGGCGATGATCTGCGAGGCGCACACGCGCTGGTGACCCACGGGAGCGTCGCCGCGGTCGAAGCCGTGATGCTTGGTTGCCCGGTTTTTGTTGATCCGAGCTGCGCGGCCGCTGCCGTCGGCCGCACGGAGCTTGTGGAGATTGAGCGCCCGCGCTATCCAGACCGCACCCGCTGGCTTCGCTCGCTCGCGTATTGCCAGTTCACCGAAGAAGAAATGTTCAGCGGCAATATCTGGGGGCTCCTCGATGAAGGCTCAGGCAATCGCGGACGTCATCACCCGGAATAACGTCGTCGCGTTTCACGCAGCCTTCGAGGATGAGGACGGCAACCCGACGACGGTCGAGAGCGCGACCGTGCGAGTTTCCTATCTCGTAAACGGCGTGAAAACGAATGCGGATATTGCGATGGAAACCGACACGTGCGGGTACGTCGCGCGGTGGGACTCGAAGGTCGCGGATCCCGGGACGGCCTATTATCACATCGAGGGAAAGACCGGCGTTACCCGCGCGGCCATCGACGGCACACTCGTGCTGCGCGCGAATGACGCGAACCCGCAGGGAGGCGTGATCCCGTGAGCTTCACCTACAAGGAAGACCTTTCGCGCAAGCAGGATCTCGTGCGCTTCTACCTGAGCGACACGGTCGACACCGCGCCGCGGCTGAGCGACGAGGAGATCAACGCGATCCTCGGTATCTATAGCGACCCGCTCGAGGCGGCGGCGGTCTGCGCCGACCGCCTCTCGGCAAAATATTCGCGGGTTTCGAGCGTGCAGATCGGCAGCTTCTCGAAGAGCGGCGGCGAGCAGGCACAGCTTTATGCCGACCTCGCCACTCGTTTGCGGGCGCAGAAAACCGAACGGCCCGGCGGACTCGGAATGCCGTATGTCGGCGGCGTGAGCATCGGAGAGATGAACCGCGTCGAGGCAAACACGGATCGGCCTCGATCACAGTTCGATATCGGGATGGACGACAACCCGTCGGCGCTCGGCCCGCAGCCCGACCCGAACCGGCGCGACCAATGAGCGACGCGGGCGACGACTATCGGGAATCCGTCGCGGCTGCGCTCGAGGAGGACGGCCGCGATATGCTGATCTTTCGGCGCCGCACCGGAGCGTATGACAACGCGACCGGCAGCGCGGAAGTGACCGAGGAAGAGTTCGACGCCTTCGGGATTGTGACCGCATACACCTTCCGAGAAATCGACGGCACACGGGTGCAGCGGCAGGATAAAAAACTGATCCTGCAAGGGCTCGGGCTTCAGTGCACGCCGCAGAACGGTGACCGGATCGAATTTGGGCGATATAAGTTTTCCGTGATGGACGTCGAAATGCTCGACGTCGACGACAAGCCGTTCGCATTCATCATTCAGGGGCGGCCATAGTGGCGAGCCGGGGAACACCGAAAGAATTCATCGTCGACGTCGAACGCTGGTGCGCGAAAGCAAAGCTCGCGCCGGCGATCGTGATCGTCGATACGATCCAGACGATGAACGAGGAAATCGTCACCCGCTGGCCCGTGCTGACGGGCTTTTCCCGTGGATCATGGTTCGCGCAGATCGGCGAGCGCCCGGGCGGTCAAGGCGGTGTCGGGCAGGACTCGCTTGCGCGCTGCAATTTCGTCGCCGCGACGATGCAAATGGGGCAGGTCTATTATATGGGGAACACGGCCGAGTATGCGCTGCGGCTCGAGCTTGGCTTTGTGGGGCAGGATTCGCTCGGCCGCGAATATAACCAGCGGGGGCGCTACATCGTCACGACGGTTGTCGGCCAGGCGTCCGCCTATACGAAAGCCGCCATCGCGCGATTGAAAGCCGGTAATGCCCGAGGGCCTAACCCGGGTGGTGGCGGTGCGGTGCCCGGGCGAGGGATTGTCTGATGCCCTCTCTTCGGCAGAATATCCGGGCTGCGCTTCAGGCCCATCTCATCGCAGTTCCGAACGCGCCCACGCGCGTCGCTTACGAGGGAAAGCCATTCGAGCCTCAAACCGGCCAGCCGTGGATTGAGCCGACGCTGATCCCGAATCCCAGCCGAAAGGCATCCTGCGGCGAGGACGGCCTCTACCTGCACGAAGGCACGCTTCAAGTCGGTGTGGTCTATCCGAGCGGTGAGGGGACTGCTAAAGCGGAGGCGATGGCCGACGCCATCACGGCAGCTTTCAAGGCCGGCACCGCGCTAGTGGCGGATTCGGTCACGGTTCGCACGCGCTACGCGGAGCGAGTCGGCGTGGCGGTCGAGGATGCGAGCTGGATCAGAGTTCAGGTTTCGATTGGCTGGTTTCTGTACGCAACTCAAAATGGGTAAACCGCGGCGCGGCGGGGCCGCTGCGGTAAAGCCAACGCCGAGAGGCGCCGGCAATCCCGACGGGGAGCCCCGGTTTTTCTGAGGAGAGTTTCGCCATGACGGTCGTGACGGCAGCGCAGGGCTCGGAGTCGCGCCTGCTTTACAAAAAGCAGGCTCAGCTCGGCCAGATGGCAACGGGCGACTACAAGCGGACGCGGTGGAATACCCACGGCATCATCCCGCAGATCGGCTCGGTCGAGAGCAACGAAATCCGCGACGATCGTCAGGTCGAAGTTTTCCGGCACGGCAATAAGTCGGTCGCCGGCCCGCTCGTGCAGGAGCTGATCTATGGCGTGCACGACTGGCTGCTCGAGAGCGGGATGTTTAACTCGTTCGACACGAACGGGCATCTCGGCATCGGGAAGGTCGCGCAAGTCTACAGCATCGAGGACGGCGCGACCGATATCGATAAGCATCAGATGTTCTACGACATGCTTGTCTCGAAGCTCTCGTGGGATTTCCAGCCCGAAGCCATGACGATGCTGACTTGCGATATGATCGGTTTGCAGCCTCTTGCGCCGAGCTCGTCGCAAGGCGGAACGCCGATTGCGGCGGACGGCGGCCAGCCCTTCGATTCCTTCCACGCGGCGGTGTATGACAACGTCGAGGGCAGCGGCTCCGAACTCGCAACGATCACTAGCCTGAAGATCGAGGTCGACAATAAGGCGGCCGCGCGCTACGTCCTCGGGCAGCAGACCGGCGCGCTGATCGAGCGCGAAAGCGGTGCCGTATCCGGCACGTTCACTGCGCTTTACGACTCGGAGCTGTTTCTCAATCGGTTTCTGAATGAAACCGAATTTCCGCTCGTCCTCGGGCAGACCGATCTTGACGGCCGCACGCAGACGTATCGCATGTGCCGCGTAAAGATGGCGACTGGCGGTGCTCCGGTTGTGGATAAGAAAAGCCGCATCATCAACGCGGACTTCCGGGCGCTCTATAACCCGGATCTCGGCTATTCGCTCCGCATCGAGCGCTGAGCCACAACCCCGGAGGAGACGCCAGATGGACGTTGCGAAAATTGATCACGTGAAGGACGCCGCGCAGGGCGCGTGGATGACCGTCACCGATCCGAAGACCGGCGCCGATATGGTCTACACGGAAAAGGACGGCGAAGTCGAAGTCACGAAGCCGGTACAGGTTCTCTTCATCGGCGGTGACAGCGAGGAATTCCGCCGGCTGAACCAGGCATTCAAGCAAAAGCAGGTCGAACTCGCGAAGCGCAATCAGTGGAGTTCGCAGGCCGAGGACGATGCGCTGCGAGAGCTTATGTCGAGTGCGGCCCGCGACTGGCGAGGCTTCACGAAGGAAGGCAAGCCGCTGCCGTTCAGCAAGAGCGAGCTTTTCGATCTCATGGGGCGTTTTCCCGCGCTGATCGAGCAGGCGAACAACTGGATCGGTGGCCGCGCAAATTTTATCAAGGGCTGATCGAGGAGCTGAAAGAGTACGGCCGTCACCAGTTTTGGCTCGATAGCCGGCAGACCGTCGACGGCCCTACGCACCGGCAAATGTTCCGGCAGTGGGAAAAGCACCACAAAAAGCCTCACCCGCAACTCTACCCCGAGCCGCTCTCGCAGCTCGGGGAAATCGTCTGGGATCTGTTCTTGAGCATGCGCGCGGGCTTCACGAGCGAGACCGCGATTCCCTTCATGGAAATGAAGGCGTGGGCGGAGCTTTACGATGAGCGCCTTGAGCCCTGGCAGGTTGATGGCATACGGGCACTCGACGACTGCTACCGAAAGCAGATAAACGATGATCTGAAGAGGTTCATGCGCGCGAGCCGCGGGGGCAAATAATGGACGTCGCGAATCTCGTTTATGGCGTCGACACGACTCAGGTCGCAGCCGGCAACAAGGTGCTTGATCAGCACCGGCAGTCGGCGATGGGCGCCGCGCAGGGCGCGCAGACCTTCCAGAACACGCAGGGCCGCATCCCCGGGAAAGTCACGCCGGCGACAAACTCGCTGAGAGAGCAGCGCGAGACGTTCCGCACGCTGGCCGCGAGCGCGAGCCTTGTCGGCGGCCCGCTCGGCAATCTGATCGGCCAGATGGGGATGCTGACGATCGGCGGCCAGAAGATCAATCCGGTTTTTGTCGCATCAGCCGTCGCGATCGGGACGATGGTCGCGGCCGGCACGAAGGCCGTCGCGATGTTCGCCGACTTGCAGCAGAAGCAAGCGCAGATCGGCGGCCTGTTGAACATCACGGGATCCGGCCAGTCGCTGCAGTCGCTGAACATGATCACGGATCGGCTATCGAAGCTCGGCACCCAGAGCGTGCAGGACATTCGCGCGGCCGAACTCGAGCTATTGAAATTCCGGCAGGTCTCATCGAGCGCTTTCGAACCGATCCTTAAAATTTCGCAGCAGCTCGAGAATTCGGGTTTTGGTACGATGAAGGACGCGGCCGTCGCGCTCGCGAAGGCCGTCACCGACCCGCTCGAGAATATGGATCTACTGAAGGACGCGGGCATCCGCCTCAGCCAGTCGCAGATCACGCTCGCGCAAAATCTCTATCGCACGGGTCAGTTCGCGCAGGCACAAAAGGTAATCATCGACGCGGCGACGAAGGCCGTCGGGTCGAACGATGCCGCCGCGACGACGCTTTCGGCGTCGTGGGGCCGGCTGATGAACGCCTCAACGTCCCTCGCAGAATCGTGGGGCAGTCAGATCACAAAAGCGCTCGGGCTCGTCGACGCGGTCAACAAGTTGGCCGAAGCGATGACCAAGCTGGGCACGGTTGAACTCAGCCCGACCGCGAAAGGCGCGATCGCGGCGTTGCTTGTTGGCAGCGCGATTGGTCTTGCGGCGACCGGTGTCGGTATTCCGGGCTCCTTGGCGATCGCCGGGCTGGGGCTCGGCGCTGCGGGCCTCGCGACGTCCGCTGCTTCGCAGAAGGCGGGCCCGCAGCCGGGTAGCGCGGCGGATTTGCGGTCGGCAATGATCAAGCGCGGAATGACGCCTGGCAATAACAACATCGACGAGATCGACGCGCTTCCGGGCGTTCGCGATTTTAACGCCGGTCAGAAGGCTCTGAAGGATCGCGTCGACGCTGCGGTGGATAGCTTGCACCAGCAGGCGCTCGCGGCGGGCAAAAGCGAAGTCGAGATGCAGGCATATAACCTGATCGTCTCGAACGGCGCGAAGGGTAACAAGGCATACGAGAGTTCGATCCGCAGCGCGGTTTCCGCGCTGGCGAGCGTTCAATTCATGAAGGGCGTGAAAGATCAGTTTACGCAGCAGACCGACGCGCTCAAGACCGAAGCCGCGACTTTCGAGATGGCGGCCGGCAAGGCGGCGGCGTACCGCTTCGAGCAGGAAGCGATCACGCAGGCGAAAATCAAAGGTATCGCGCTCGGGCCGCAGCAGATCGCGCAAATTCATGGCGAAGCGCAGGCCGTCGGCATGTTGACCGATCAGGTCGAGCGCCTGAAGAACGCGAGACAGGCTGCGGATGCGGTTTCGAGCGCGCTCGTCGATGGGCTATTCGACGTCGTGACAGGCGCGAAGTCGGCCTCGCAGGCGATCAAGGATTTCTCGCTTTCGATCTTGAAGATGATGGGGCAGGCCGCGCTGGCGGGCTCGGGCCCGTTCGCCGGCCTATTCGGGACGTCGCAGAACGGTGGCGTGTTCGGGACACTTCTCAAGGGGCTCTTTTCCGGAGCCGCCGGGACGCCGGCCGCGACCTCGCATGGCGGCGGTGCGGTCGGGCGCGGCGTAGCGCCATCGCATATTGTCTCGCCGAGCGTCGTGCCGAGCTTGCCGCGCTTTCATAACGGCACCGGGCTCGCGGCGGACGAGAGGCTCGCGGTCTTGCAGACTGGTGAAGTCGTCAGCTCGCGTGCTCAAGTCGCGGCTGCGCGTGGATCGCGCTCGGAAAGGA
>Ga0172380_10000602_pt1 | contig 67292 bp, 64 predicted proteins | sample Leawe162metaG_FD_119747 | JGI IMG/M metagenome (GOLD analysis project Ga0172380, IMG submission 119747) | Leachate microbial communities from a municipal landfill in Southern Ontario, Canada - Leachate well 162 metaG | ecosystem: Engineered > Solid waste > Landfill > Unclassified | place... | reverse complement strand
TATCTTGTTAAAGAGCAACTCAACCTCATAAGAGAAGGTGAGTACCACACTGAGCGTCGAACGCTTCCAGTTGGCTAGGGCTGCGTATTCTACGCATTTCCCGTTTCGCGTCAAGGAGTTTTTTCAACTTCTTGACGCGCTTGAATTAAGTGCTTAAAAGCGCCTCAATTCAACCTAATTCGTCAGCTGGCTTTCGCTGTCTGCCGTGTCAGTGGATGCGCATTTTAGGGAGATTGAGAAAGTCCGCAACCCCTATTTTTAAGATAATTGTCATTTTCTCACTGTTCGTTGGATATTTGACCTGACCCGCTAGTTTTTAACCTTTATAATGCTAAAAACCACTCAATTAGGGACTTTTCTATGTCAGGGCCACTCAGAACTTACCAAGGTATTCATCCTCAATTAGGCAATAACGTATATGTAGATGAAGCTTCGGTGCTTGTTGGCGATATTGCGTTAGATACTGATGCCAGTATTTGGCCTATGGTGGCGGCGCGTGGTGATGTTAACCATATTCGTATTGGTAAACGCTCGAACGTACAAGACGGTAGCATATTGCATGTAACGCGTAAGTCAGCTGCTCGTCCCGATGGTCATCCACTGATTATTGGTGATGATGTGACTATTGGTCACAAGGCTATGCTTCACGGTTGCAAAGTCGGTAACCGAGTATTAGTAGGCATGGGTGCGATTATTCTCGACGGTGCGATTTTAGAAGATGATGTGATCTTAGGTGCGGGTTCTTTAGTGCCACCGGGCAAGGTATTACAGAGTGGCTATTTATATGTAGGCAGCCCAGTTAAGCAGGCTCGCCCATTAACGCCTGCCGAAATTGCCTTTTTGCCAGAATCTGCCGACAACTATGTTAGACTGAAAAACGAATACTTAGTTGAGTTGCAAAACATCTAGTCACTTGTCGTTAGTCGCTTAGTGTCACTATAGCTATATAATAAAGGCGGTAGAGACTCATTGAGTCTCTACCGCCTTTTGCTATTCGCTGATTCAGAAAACTATCTAAGTTCGATAAGTTTAGCCTAAGTGTACTGCCCCAAACTCATCAAACTCTTCAGCTTCAATTAAGTCTTCCGCCATTTCTTCGGCATCAAATCTCACCGCATCAAACAATGCCAGCATAGCAGCGGCTTCATTGGCACTCGGCTGTTCAGAGAAATCATTCAGCTCGGCTAACTTATTCACACTGATATAGCACTTAATGTTCATCCCCTGTGACTGCGCGATAAAGCAGACTCGCTTGTGGGCGTCGTCCCAATATTGCAGTTCGGGAAAAAGAATACTTTGATTCATGCTTCCTACTTAGGCTCGGCCATTAGTTTATCCCTCAAAAGATTTAATACCACTTGAGTGTCGGGCTCAATACCTCGCCATAGGGTAAAACTCTTAGCCGCTTGTCCGACTAACATGCCGAGCCCATCAATAACCTTAGCTGCACCTTGAGATAGCGCCCATTGGTTAAACGCGGTGACCGAGGCGCCATACATCATGTCATAACAAACAGTTTGGGTGGTGATGATATGCGCAGGCAAAGTTGGCAACTCGCCCGCAAGACTCGCCGAAGTTGAATTGATGATGACATCGAACTCGCCCACAAGCTCATTCATTTCTACGGCGGTGACTCTATTTGCGAAAGCACCGTTATCCACCGAAGTAAAGATATCGACCAGAAGCTGTGCCTTAGTGTGAGTGCGATTACTGATGATCAGCTGCGCAATTCCCGCATTTAATAACGGCAGAATACAACCGCGCGCCGCACCACCAGCACCAATAAGTAACACGCGCTTATCTTGCAGGCTGCCTAAGTTAGCGATGAGATCAGCCACCAGCCCTAAACCATCGGTGTTATCACCGCGAATAGTGCCATCGGCCAATAAACTTAAGGTGTTTACCGCGCCAGCAAGCTTGGCCTCTGGGCTGAGACTGTCACACAGCGCAAAAGCTTGCTCCTTAAAAGGCACTGTCACATTCGCGCCCTTGCCGCCCGCATTGAAAAACGCCGTCAGTGAGGCTTCAAAACCATCGACCGGAGCAAGAATGGCTTCATAGATTAATAACTCTTGGGTGGGCGCGGCAAATTGTCCATGAATGAACGGCGATTTACTGTGGCTAATTGGATTGCCAAACACTGCGTATCTGTCTGTCATAGCGATATTAAATTTTAGGTTCAATGGCTTTGCAGTCTACCGCGCTTTTGAGCCTAGGCAAGACGAATTATGTTCAACTAAATTTCACGTTGGGTTTCACGCTATAATGCGCCATCGGCTCAATACTCTCTATTTTAGTGAACGACTATTCCAATGAACTGGCTTAAAAAGATTTTTAGTAAACACACTCCGCCACAGGATGATCGCGATCCGAGTCAATCTAACGCCTATGATTTAATCGGCGGCGAACAGGTGATACGTGCTATCGCAAAGAGTTTTTATCAGAAGATGGCAAGCTCTGAAGAAACGGCAACACTGCTTGCCATTCATAGAGCGCCAATTGCGGAATCAGAGCAGAAGTTGTGCGAATTTTTAAGTGGTTGGCTCGGCGGACCGCAGCTCTACCAGCAGAAATATGGTCATCCCGCATTGCGAGCACGACACATGCATTTCGCCGTCGATGAGGCGATGCGGGATCAATGGCTGTTTTGTATGAAATTTGCGATTGAAGAAAACATTAATAAGCCAGAGCATCGAGCCGCCATCTTTGAGGCGATTTCAACTCTGGCTGATCATATGCGTAATCAATAAAGTGGACATCGCATCCACTTTTTAAGATTACTGGCTAAACCCAGTCGCGGGGTTTGAGGTAGTTATCGTACAAATCTGCCTCTGGGCTTCCCGCCTCTGGCGTATAAGCATATTGCCAACGCACTAATGGCGGCATCGACATTAAGATAGACTCGGTGCGGCCGCCCGTCTGTAGGCCAAACAAAGTGCCTCTGTCGTAGACTAAGTTGAACTCAACATAACGACCACGACGATAGAGTTGGAACTGACGCTCACGCTCACCGAATTCAGTCTTTTTACGACGCTCGACAATCGGCGCATAGGCCGTTAAGAAGCCATTACCTACAGCCTGCATAAAGCTAAAGCTTTGCTCGAATCCTGCTTGATTCAAGTCATCGAAAAACAATCCACCCACGCCGCGGGTTTCATTACGATGCGGTAGGAAGAAATACTCATCGCACCATTTCTTATACTTGGGATAAACCTCATCCCCGAAAGGCGCGCAAATATCCTTAGAAGTCTGGTGCCACTCGCGCACATCTTCCTCGAACGGATAATAAGGCGTTAAATCAAAGCCACCGCCAAACCACCACACGGGATCGGCACCCTCTTTTTGAGCGATGAAGAAGCGCACATTGGCATGAGTCGTTGGGATATAAGGATTATTAGGATGAATAACTAAAGAAACCCCCATAGCTTCAAAACTACGGCCCGCTAACTCAGGGCGATGCGCCGTAGCTGACGCAGGCATAGCAGCGCCAGTCACATGGGAAAAGTTAACCCCAGCTTGCTCGAACACTGCACCTTGGGTTAATACTCGGCTCGTACCACCACCGCCTTCGGCGCGAGTCCATGAATCGGCGGCGAACGTGGCTTGGCCATCCAGCACCTGTAAACCAGCACAAATTCGGTTTTGTAGATCGATTAAAAACGCTTTTACCACTGCAACATCAGGCACACTCATCTTGTTATCCTTATTATTGGTTTGCTCATTGTCCATTTCGTAAAATCTTACCGCTTCGCGCATCGATAATGGTCGAGGGCTGACGTTGTTCGCCGAGTTCACCTAATACCAGTGCATCGATTTTACCGGTAAAATCGGCGAGGATTTCAGCGGCAGTTAATGCGGGATCTTCACCTGCAAGGTTAGCGCTGGTCGACACTAAAGGTTTATTAAGTGCGCGGCACAGGGCTTGTACTCCAGCATGGGCCGACACTCGCACTGCGATAGAGTCAAATTCGCCACAGAGGTATTTTGAAACCTGCGCTTTGATTGGCATGACAAAGGTAAAAGGCCCCGGCCACTTGGAAAATGCAAACTCGAGCTGCTCAACCGTTAATTGCGATTCATCAACATAAGCCAAAAGCTGCTGAAAATCACTGGCGACTAAGATCAGTCCCTTTTGCCATGGGCGCTGTTTTACAGCCAATAACTTTTGGATAGCAGTGTCATTATCTGGGTCGCAACCTAGGCCATAAACGGCCTCGGTTGGATAAGCGATAACACCACCGTTAAGCACAATATCTTTTATGTCAGATGGGTGCAGCTGCAACATCTTAGGATCACCTTTTGAGTATTGTCGATTTCAACAATCAAATTATTGGATAAATTCGAATACTGACCGCCCCATCAGCGGTCAGCCGAGGATTATACGCAAGCCACTTTCATCGGCCAAATATTAAGATGCAGGTCACACAATAAACTAAAGTGGTCTTTTGTATTTACAGCTTTTTTGCGGGCATTCTAAACGCATCCCAGCCGCACCTTTACGCTCGACTAAGATCCCAAAACCACAACTCGGGCAAGCTTCAGCAACCGGAGGATAATTCACAATAAACTTACACTTAGGGTAAGCACTGCAGGCATAAAAACTCTTTCCGAAGCGACTCGTTCTGTGCTCAAGCTTACCCGCTTTGCATTCAGGGCAAGGAATGTCAGGCTTGTCACTCGCTTGATCCTGTTTTTCAATATGCGTGCAGCTAGGGTATTGAGTGCAACCAATAAAGATCCCAAATCGACCAGATTTTACCGCCAGCTCGTGGCCGCATTCAGGACATACAGAACCTTCAATCACTTGAGTTTCAATGAATTCGTGTTGCACTAAGGGACGAGTGTAATTACAGCTAGGGTAATTATTACAGCCAATAAAACCGCCGTGCTTACTGTGTTTGACCGATAACTCGCTGCCACATTCAGGGCAAAGTTCGTATTCTTTTTCCAGTGCGTGTTCGTGGGCACTAAATAATTGTTCATCAATCTTAGACATAATCATTCACCACCTGTCGTAGCGTATTAGGATATCAAGCGCAGTGCCATCAAGGAATTTATGGCATCAAAAAAGGAGGTCTTAGCCTCCTTTCTCTCATAATTCATCTTTCACAACAATTAAGAATGCAGTCGGCCTTCGGGCTGTTCGAAGATTAAATCTTCCATTTGCTCATAAGCGGACTCATGGCCAGGAGCATTAAACAGCACCATTAAGATAACCCATTTGAGATCTTCTAAAATCAGGGTTGGTTCATCCAACTCCATAACTCTATCGATCACCATTTCACGGGTTTCGACATTCAGCACTTTAACTTGCTCTAAAAACAGCAAGAAACCGCGGGATTCCACATCCAGCTTGTCCATTTCGTCCTTTGTATAGATACGAAACGAATGCTGATCGTGATTACAAAGATAAGGTTTATCCCCTTCTTGTAATTCAGCTAAGCGCTCTAACCAAGTTAACGCTTTTAAAATCTCGGATTGATGAAATCCGGCACGAGTGAGTTCCTTGGTTAACTCGTCTTCATCAACTAGTAGTTCAACTTCACTGTGAACATAGTTTTCAAATAGATACATGAGGATATCAAACATGGCTAGCTCCTCTTTACTCTGACGTAACCACCGGGTACTGCTATTACCCAACCTTGCAACTCAAGTTCAAGCATTTGTTCTAACACCAGATCTATCGTTTTTCCACTATGTTCAACGACTGCATCAATTGATGTAGTTTCATAACCTACACTAGCTAACAGAGACGAAAATGGCAAATTACAAATCTCGCCCTGCTGTATATGGTGGCATAACTTCAATTCTTCAAGGTGGAAAGCGGTTAAACTTGCCAACTCTTCCACTATATCGGCAGCAGTTTCCACAAGCTTTGCTCCATCACGTAATAAATCATGACAGCCTTGATGGTAACCACCTAAGATTGAGCCCGGAACGGCAAACACCTCACGCCCTTGTTCCATCGCCAACCTAGCAGTGATTAAAGAGCCGCTTTTGCGACAGGCTTCAACCACAAGTGTCCCTAAAGATAGACCGCTAATAATGCGATTTCGTTTCGGAAAATTACCCGCAAAGGGACCAGTATCGGGCCAAAACTCGCTAAGTATACAGCCTTGCTGCTGAATATCATGATAAAGCTGTCGATGTTTTCGTGGATAAATGATCTCTATGCCCGTTCCTAGTACGGCAATAGTGCGCCCTTGATGGTCAACACAGGCTTTATGGGCCGCCCCATCAATCCCCATCGCCATGCCACTACAGATACCAAATCCCATTGAGGACATCTCAGCAGCCAGCTGATAAGCGACCTGCAATCCGCCTGGAGAAGCATTACGACTGCCAACAATCGCAAGATAAGGAAGGGCTAACGCCTCTAAGCAACCTTTAACGAACAGGACGGCGGGTGGATCTGAGAGTTGTTTTAATAATGGTGGATAAAGCGGATCAGAGAAACAAAGCAGATGATGATCGGCGGCTTGCTGTTGCCATTCGAGGGCGACATCCACTTTTTGATAATCAATAACAAGGCTATGGAGCAGATGATCAGATAAAGGTAGCGCTTGTCTCTCATGCTCTAACCTTTGTCTGAGGTCGTCCACTTCCATGTGCGTTAATAATTGTTGGATCCGAGCGGGTCCTAGCCCAGATACAGCACAAACAACTAACCAATCGACCAAATTTTCAGAGATTATAGACCTCTTAAGGCTAAAGATTCAGGGGCGATTAACTTATCGTCAACACGAACAGGCCGCTCAGTGGAGACAATCAAACCTAAGCTCGCCTTATCAAACACTTTAAACACTAACAACTTACCATGATAAACATCCGGCATCTTAACTGCACGATCCGAAGAGACTGACGCCATTAGGTTATCATAGGCAGTACGTTCAATTGCAGGAACCGGCATACCATCATTGTTGATAACAATAACCTCCCCATCACGGTAAATAGAAAATACCACCCCAGGCTCGACGCCATCCTGAGTGCCTTTATCTAAGTACACGACATTCAACTTACCCGCTTCACGCAAATTTGATTCTGTTGCTAACACTAAAGCTGGTATCTTTAATTCCGCAGGTTTAGGAGTAAAGTAAGCTGACATCAAGGAATCACTTTCCATCGGCAATACTCTGAAGCCCGCTTTGGTTTCGCGAAAGCTCGTTAGCAACTTAATTTTTGAAACCTTACCAGACTCAATCACTTGCCCAGTAGACGACAAAATGGCTTCTTGTCCTAACGCTTCGCCTGACTCTTTATTGAAAAACTCGCGACCGCGTTCGTAAATACCATATTTTTGGTTTATTGGCAGTTCAGCATCAATATAAATCACATCACCCACAATATGGTGACGCGATGGACTTTCACCTGCCAGCACCATAGGTTGCTCAGTAAGCCAGTGAGTCTCGACGACCCGATTCTGCACTAAATATTGTTCAATCAAGGCTAAATCAACGGCTGGAATAGCATTACTCTTAGCAATGACACGTCCCTCGGGACTCTTTCTTACATGGGGTTTAGCACTATCAACAGTAGCACCATTACGCACAAGGCGGGGCTGACCATCAATAAATACCAGAGTGAGTTGATCGCCAGGGTAAATAAGGTGGGGATTAGCAATTTGTGGGTTTACATCCCAAAGACTTGGCCATTTCCATGGGTCATTCAGAAACGCGGCGGAGATATCCCAAAGAGTATCGCCCTTTTTCACTACATATGACTCAGGATGCCCCGCCTTAAGCGTCAGGGTATCTGCGGCAACAAACGTGCAATTGAATGTCATTAACGCGAGTAAAATTAACCGTTTCATGGGTATTTCCATGTTGTTTAACTCTTAGTTTGAGCTTTTACTGTTATTGGTAGGCACTAAAGATTAAAATTAACTCATTAGCATCAGTCAGTATAACTAACTGGCAGAGATTTGACAGACTTGTTAAGAGTTTATGTATGACACTATTAAAAGTATTACAATTCCCTGACGAAAGATTACGAACACAAGCCACACCCATCACAGAGTTTAATGCCGAGCTGCAGACTCAAATTGATGATATGTTCGAAACCATGTACCAAGAAAAAGGTATCGGTCTGGCCGCGACCCAAGTTGATTACCATAAACAACTTATTGTCATGGACTTACAGGATGAAGTCGAACGACCTAAAGTGTTTATCAATCCCGAAATTATCACCAGCAGCGGTGACTTCTGTAATGAAGAAGGTTGCCTGTCGGTTCCGGGGATTTACGCCAAAGTCGATCGCGCCGAATTTGTCACGGTAAAAGCCTTAGACAGGCACGGTAACGAATTTATAGTTGAGGCCGATGAGCTATTTGCCATTTGTATTCAACACGAAATGGATCACCTCAAAGGCAAATTGTTTGTCGATTATTTGTCGCCGCTAAAACGTCAGCGGATCAAACAAAAACTTGAAAAAGCGGCCCGATTGGACGCCAAAGAAGCATAGGATCAGATTTGAAACCACTCAACATCATCTTTGCCGGAACACCGGATTTTGCCGCTCGCCACTTACAAGCACTTTTAAACTCACACCACAATGTGATTGGCGTTTACACTCAGCCCGATAGACCCGCTGGCCGCGGCAAGAAACTGACCGCCAGCCCAGTAAAAGAACTCGCTATCGCCAATAGTATTCCAGTGTTTCAACCCGGCTCATTACGTAAAGAACCCGCGCAACAAGAACTTGCCGCACTCAACGCCGATATCATGGTGGTCGTCGCTTACGGTCTGATCTTGCCAAAAGTCGTATTAGATACACCGCGTTTAGGTTGTATTAACGTTCATGGTTCTATTTTGCCACGCTGGCGCGGTGCAGCACCGATCCAACGCGCACTTTGGGCCGGCGACAAAGAAACTGGCGTAACCGTTATGCAGATGGATGTGGGTTTAGATACTGGTGACATGCTGCTTAAAACCTATCTGCCGATCGAAGATAACGACACGTCAGCCAGCCTTTACGAGAAACTGGCAGAACAAGGTCCCGTTGCCCTATTGCAAGCACTCGAAGGTTTGGAAAATGGCACCTTAGCCGCTGAAAAACAAGATGAAGCCTTAGCAAACTACGCAGAAAAACTCAGCAAAGAAGAAGCCAGACTCGACTGGAATAAATCCGCTAAACAGTTATGGCAAGAAGTCCGCGCCTTTAATCCTTGGCCTGTGAGTTACTTTGAGCACCAAGGTAACACTATTAAAGTGTGGCAAACTCAAGTCAGCGAAACCACCAGCACAGCCGCTCCAGGCACTATTATCAGCGCCAGCAAAAAAGGCATAGACGTCGCCACCGCTGATGGTGTGTTAACCCTGCTGAGTATGCAGCTTCCGGGGAAAAAGCCACTCAATGTTGCCGATATTCTCAATGCTCGAGGTGAATGGTTTAGCCCGAATACTCGCCTCGCAAACGAGGCACAATAATCATGAACTTGCGCGCGCTAGCTGCGAAAGCCATCTTCGAAGTATTAGAAAAAGGCGTGTCACTGTCAGTGGCATTGCCTGATCAACAAAAACATCTTGCCAGTGGCAAAGATAAAGCCCTACTTGCCGAGATCTGCTACGGCGTGATGCGCACTCTGCCGCAAATAGAAAAACGCATCAGTGAATGCCTAGCGAAACCACTCAAAGGTAAGCAAAGGATTATCCACCAGCTACTGATCGTAGGTTGCTATCAACTGTACTTCACTCGTATTCCAAGCCACGCCGCAATTTCAGAAACCGCCGAAGCCTGTCGCCAATTAAAATTTGAAGGCATGGTCAAAGTGGTTAATGGTGTACTGCGCAATATTCAGCGCCAGCTATCGCCACTAAGTACTGGATCAGATACCTTAAGCTATAACACACCCGCTTGGTTAATTAAGCGCTTAAAAGAAGCCTATCCCGAGCAATGGCAAGACATCATTCAACAAAGCCATGAACGCCCGCCCATGTGGCTGCGTAACAATCGCTTATCCCAGAGCCGTGCCGAATACCTCGCAGCCCTAGCCGAAATCGACATTGAAGCGAGCGAAGGCAGCAGTGCCGATGCCATTCTCCTAGCGCATCCAAAGGATGTCGCCACACTGCCACACTTTCATGAAGGTGCAGCATCAGTGCAAGATGGCGCGGCACAATGGGCGGCGACCTTACTAGCCCCGCAAGCGAATGAATTAATACTCGATGCCTGCGCGGCACCCGGTGGCAAAAGTTGTCACTTACTCGAACTTGAGCCGAGTATCAAATTAGTGGCTGTTGATTTTGATGCCAAACGCCTTGAGCGTGTGCAACAGAACCTTGACCGCTTATCATTAAAAGCGGAGCTTATCCATGGTGATGCGGCCAACATAGACTCATGGTGGCAAGGCGGACAATTTGATCGTATCTTACTGGACGCGCCTTGCTCAGCCACGGGAGTTATCCGCCGCCATCCCGATATTAAATGGTTGCGAAAAAACCATGACATCGAAGAGTTGGCTGAACTACAACAGCAAATTCTCGATCATTGCTGGAAGTGGCTAAAACCCGGTGGCACGCTTCTTTATGCCACTTGTTCGATTTTACCGCAGGAAAACCGCGACCAGATCAGTGCGTTTTTAGATAGAACGGTAGATGCTAAGCTAGACACACTTGCCCAGCAAAATTCGCCACAGGATATAGGTTGGCAAATCACGCCAGGACAAGACAATATGGATGGGTTTTATTATGCCCGTTTATTGAAAGCGACTGATTAGGAAGTAAGCAAGGCCATGAAAATTATCATATTAGGTGCGGGTCAAGTTGGGGGAACCTTGGCCGAAAATTTGGTGGGTGAGAACAATGACATCACCATTGTCGATTATGACAAATCCAGATTACGCGCCCTGCAAGATAAATATGACCTTCGCGTCGTAGCGGGCCATGCCGCTCACCCTGATGTGCTCAGAGAAGCAGGCGCAGAAGATGCCGACATGCTTATCGCCGTAACCAATAGTGATGAATGCAATATGGCTGCCTGCCAGATTGCCTATACCCTTTTTGGTACGCCGACTAAAATTGCCCGTATCCGCTCAGAACCGTATTTGGCGATGCGCGATAAACTCTTTATCGACAGTGAAACCAAAAATAGCGACGGTCGCCCCCGCGGCGGCTTCGTAATCGATGAATTAATCGCCCCTGAACAGTTAGTGACCGCTTACATCCAGCGACTCGTAGAATATCCAGGCGCATTACAAGTGCTTGAATTTGCCGAAGGCCGCTTGAGCCTAGTGGCTGTTCGAGCCTATTACGGCGGCCCACTGGTGGGAAATGCATTAGCGGCACTTCGCGAGCATATGCCCAATATTGATACCCGGGTCGCGGCGATCTTCCGCCAAGGCCGCGCTATTATGCCTCGCGGAACGACCATTATCGAAGCCGATGATGAAGTCTTCTTCGTTGCAGACAGTCGCCACATTCGCGCTGTCATGAGCGAAATGCAAAAGCTCGATAACTCCTACCGCAACATTATGATCGCCGGTGGCGGTAACATAGGCCTAGGTTTAGCAAAACGCCTTGAGCGCACCCACTCGGTCAAACTAATTGAGCATAAATTAGAACGTGCAGAAGCATTATCGGAGCAGTTGGAAAATACCACAGTGTTCTGCGGTGATGCCTCAGATCAAGAATTACTGCTCGAAGAACACATAGACCAAACCGACGTATTTATTGCGGTCACCAATGACGACGAAGCCAATATTATGTCCGCCCTGCTAGCAAAACGTATGGGCGCGAAAAAGGTCATGGTGCTTATTCAACGCGAAGCCTATGTGGATATAGTGCAAGAAGCCAACATCGATATTGCAATCTCACCACAACAAGCGACTATTTCGGCACTATTAACTCATATTCGTCAGGGTGATATCTGTAACGTTTACTCTCTACGTCGTGGGGCGGCCGAGGCAATTGAAGCTATCGCCCACGGAGATGCCAGCACTTCTAAAGTCGTTGGCAAAGCCATTGGTGATATTAAGTTGCCACCGGGGACAACGATTGGCGCTATTGTCCGCAATGATGAAGTGCTGATGGCCCACGACAAAACCGTGATAGAGCAAGGAGATCACGTGATCTTGTTCTTAGTGAATAAAAAGTTTGTCGGCGAAGTCGAGAAGCTTTTCCAACCAAGTGCTTTCTTCTTCTAAGAACCTTAGTAAGCCAACTTATGCTGAACTTTAGACCGCTATTGTTTATTTTAGGGCTGTTTTTGTCCATGCTGACAGCTTTCATGCTGATCCCACTGCTCCTCGCCGCATACAAAGGTGAGGAAACTGTGGGCTCTTTTATGGTGTCGGCATTAGTCACAGGCATTAGCTCAAGCCTGTGTTTACACAATGGCCAAAGCAAAAGCATTAACCTCAATATCCGCGATATGTTCCTGCTAACCAGCCTAACGTGGTTGATCGTAAGCCTATTCGCGGCAATGCCATTTACCCTTTATCACGGTATTGGTTATACCGACGCCTTCTTTGAAACCATGTCCGGCATCACGACCACAGGTTCTACTGTACTCTCAGGGTTGGATACTATGGATCACAGTATCTTAATCTGGCGCTCTTTATTGCAATGGCTAGGTGGGATTGGTTTTATCGTAATGGCGGTGGCGATTCTGCCCTTCTTAAACGTTGGCGGGATGCGGCTATTCCGCACTGAATCATCCGATTGGAGCGATAAAGCAGTGCCTCGCACCCAAAGCATGGCTAAGTATTTATTCTTTATATATATTTTACTAACGAGTATCTGCTGTGTTGCCTATCATCTGGCTGGAATGACTTGGTTTCAGGCCATCAATCATGCAATGACCACCCTCTCGACTGGTGGCTACTCGACCTCAGATAGCTCAATGGCGGCGTTCTCCAACTCTGCACACTGGGTTGGGATTTTCTTTATGGCAGCAGGTGGCTTGCCACTGCTCATGTTTGTACAAACCATACAGCAAAGGGATCTACGGATTTGGAACGATGCTCAGGTCAAAGGCTTCTTATTTTTCCTCACATTTGTATCTTGTTCTATTGGCTTCTGGCTGTGGCAAACCCGCGACATTGAGCTTCTAGATGCACTGCGTTTATCCAGCTTTAACGTGGTATCGGTAGTCACCACTACAGGTTATGGCTTAACGGACTACGGTGCTTGGGGCGCCTTTGCCAATATCGCCTTCCTGTTTTTAATGTTTGTCGGTAGTTGCTCTGGTTCCACTTCGGGCGGGATTAAGATCTTCCGTTTTCAAATTGCTGGGGCCATTATGCGCGAGCAATTGAAACAGCAATGTCATCCAAACGGTATCTTTAGGGAACGTTACAACAACCGCATCATCAGTGATGATATCGTGCGCTCTCTGATCACTTTCGTACTGCTGTTTGTGATGGTGATTGTGGGCTTGTCAGTGATTTTAGTGCTCACGGGTCTTGATCCTATGACCAGTTTCACTGGCGCGATTACGGCAGTCACTAACGTTGGCCCTGGTTTAGGCCCGATTATTGGACCTGTAGGTAACTTCTCAACGCTACCCGATGTCGCTAAATGGGCGTTGTCACTCGGCATGCTCCTCGGTCGTTTAGAAATCTTAACCGTGGCGGTGTTGTTCCACCCGAGTTTCTGGAAGTACTAATTCAGTAGAGCTTGAATACTAAAAAGGCGCTTAACTTGTTAAGCGCCTTTTTTATTAAGCTGTTGCAGTAACGTCAGCTAATTCCAATAGATGATCAGCATAAACTTTCACATCTGCCCAGTCGGTATAATCGATAACTGACTTAGGATCAGTTGGACCCTTAGTCATCTTCATAATCAACTGAATCGCCAATCTGTCATACCAAGGCCATGAAGGATAATCCACTTTGCCCGCAATAATTTTAAGATCAGCAGGCGTCCATGGCGATAACGCAATGAACTTTTGCAGATATTTATTATTTGCAGGGATACGTTTTTCAGGATTTCTCGCCACAACATTGACGCAGAAAAAACTGTTTGGCAATGCGCCCAGAGCCTGTGCATGCTGCTCAATAAATTGAAAAACGCTCTTATCATAGGTGCCATAGAGCACGCAGGCACCTAAGGCAACGACATCATAATCAGGCCAATTAATACAAGTTGCGGCAGCACTGTTGATATCGATGAGGTCAACCTTAGCGTCACGAAATCTTAATTGCTCGGCAATTGCACTGGCAATCTTGGCCGTATGGCCACCACGGGTAAAATAAAGTACGAGGACGCGTGTCATAGGCAATTCCCGATCCACTGAGTAATACCACCATTGTGGCAAGGTTACGTTAAATAAACCTCTGATAGGATCACAAATCAGTCGTATCTCATATTCTGAGATGCAAAAATTGAGATCTGCATTGCCGAGCAGTATGATTGCGTAAACACATGTGTTCAATTAGAATTATCTAATCAAAAGCGATAAAGTGAGTGACCTTATGCAAAATGATATAGATGTAGATGCAATGGTAACTAATGCGGAAAGTGCGGCTAAATGGCTCAAGGCCATAGCGAACCCTTATCGCCTAATGATTTTATGTCTATTACTAGACAAAGAGTTGAGCGTAACCGAGCTCAACGCCACAGTGCCATTAAGCCAGTCGGCTCTATCCCAGCATTTAGCCGTATTACGCGCAGAAGATCTCGTGGATACCCGTAAGAGCTCGCAAATTGTTTACTATAAACTCAAGAACGAGCAAGTCACCCAAGTGATTTCGATTCTGCATAGCCGCTACTGCGCAGCCTAACACTGTAAAATTAGCCTAAATTTAAGCCCTAACCTCTTGCAAGTGATTAGGGCTTAATGGTTTTTAATGTCGGCTAAAACGGTTACCGAAGGCATCGACTTTTGCCCAATCGGTAAACTCAAAAGTACCTGTAATATCAGTTGGCCCTTTAGTCAACCACATGATAAAACGTATCATGGTCCGGTCGAAGAAACCGTATTTAGGGTAATCAATCTTGCCCGCAAACACTTCTAACAGCTGGGGTTGCCACAGTGAAAGCTTGAGAAACTTTTGCATATAAGGATTGGTTTCAGGCGTATTTTTTAAGGGTTTGCGCGCCACTACGTTAACGGTAAAAAAACCATTAATCTTAGTATCTAGCACTGCATGGTGGCGATTCACATACTGATAAAGCTCTGGTCTATGTTTACCATAGCGAATACTGGCACCAATCAGCACTTTATCAAAATCCACTAAGCTCAACGCTTCCGCCTGCTCTAATGTGGCGAGCGAAACCTGCTCTCCCGCCTGTTCAGCAATCGTCTTCATTTTTTGGCAAATTGCCAATGTTTGGCCATCTATCGTCGAATAGATTATTAACGTCTGCATGATTAATTCTTCCAAAAAGTTGGCGTAAACAAAATCAGTAAGGTAAATACTTCGAGGCGACCAAACAGCATAGCCACGACCAATACCCACTTGGCTCCATCACCAATACTGGCATAATTGCTCGCTACCTCACCTAAACCTGGGCCTAGGTTGTTTAAGCATGCCGCCGTGGCACTAAAAGCCGTAATATCATCTAATCCCATCGCCATGAGTGCAAGCATACAAATCACAAACACCAGCGCATAGGCAGAAAAGAATCCCCAAACAGCATCAACCACGCGGTCGGGTAAGGCTTTAGAGCCAATCCTAATCGAAAACATTGCCTTAGGGTGAACGAGTCGTTTCAATTCACGGGAACCCTGTAACAGCAGTAAAATTACTCGAATGACCTTAATCCCACCCGCAGTTGAGCCACCACAGCCACCGATAAAACTCGAAAACATTAATAGTATGGGTAAAAATAATGGCCACAGATGGAAGCTATCAGTGCCAAATCCAGCCGTAGTGGCAACTGAAACTGCCTGAAATAAAGCATGATCTAAGGTTTCTTCTGGCGAATCATAAATACCAGAACGATAAAGCGTGAAGAAACAAATCGCGGTGAGAATAAGTTGAATCGCCACCAGCATCTTAAATTCAGCATCTTTAAAATAGACTCTAACGTTAATCCCACGTCGTGAAAATGCCGCAAAATGCACGCTAAAGTTAACCGCAGAAACAATTAAAAAGAACACACAAATAAGATTAATAGTAGGACTATCGAAATAGCCCATACTGGCATCGTGGGTCGAAAAACCTCCGATGGCTATGGTCGAAAATGAATGACAAATGGCGTCAAAAATACTCATGCCCGCCCACCAATAAGCCGTCGCGCAGGAAATCGTTAGCAGTAAATAGATATACCACAGTGCTTTAGCAGTTTCGGCTATCCGCGGGGTCATCTTACTGTCTTTCACTGGCCCCGGAATTTCTGCGCGATAAAGCTGCATTCCTCCCACACCGAGCACAGGTAAAATAGCCACTGCGAGCACAATAATCCCCATGCCGCCAAGCCATTGCAGCATATGGCGGTAAAACAAAATGGCCTTAGGTAGGAAATCGAGCCCGACAATAACAGTGGCTCCGGTGGTGGTTAACGCAGAAAAAGATTCAAAGAAGCTGTCTGTCCAGCTTAAGTCTGGCTGACTCGAAAAGATAAACGGCAAGGCACCAATAGAACCCAGTACAGTCCAGAACAGCACGACAATCAGGAAGCCCTCTCGAGTACGCAATTCTTCTTTGCAGTGGCGGTTCGGATACCAGAGCCAAAAACCAATAAATAGGCTAACAAAAAATGCCTGCATAAACGCCGTGCCGCCGCCATCGTTATACCAAACAGCGATCAGTGCTGGTGGCAGCATAGTGATTGAAAATAAACCAATCAGCAGGCCTATGATTCTAATTATGGTTGTATATTGCATTACGCGAGTTCAATTATTCCATTGGCTGTAAAGGTATTTTCAGCATTTGGGCTATTTTGGCATAATTTACGCAGGCATCACAGCTCAAACTCGGGCCTCAAACTTCCTTGACTCAGTGTCGCCAGCGACTCACAAAGCCATGCCTGTTGCTCTCGCCCTATCTCAAACACAATATCGACCGCTGTGGCAAATTGCTTATCAATGATCACGGCATCCACTTGCTGTAATAGATGCTCGACATCGCGCAGCTGCGCATAATCACAATGCAACTTGGCGGGATACCGTAACTGTTTGAGTTGCGTCGGTAATTGAATCAAGCCTTGCCTTAAGCCCGACGTATAAGCCCGAACGAGTCCACCTACGCCTAGCTTAGTACCGCCATAGTAACGCACGACAACAGCGCCAACTTCGCCAATATGTGCCCCTTGCAACACAGCTAACATAGGGCGGCCTGCACTGCCAGCGGGCTCACCGTCATCACTCGAACCAATCAAGACGCTATCATCCGGTGCGCCAGCAACAAAAGCTGAGCAATAGTGGCTTGCGCCGGGATAGTCACGCTTTATGTCAGTAAGTACTAACTTTAATTTATCGACACTATCGCAATGAAAGAGAAAAGAGATAAAGCGACTATGCTTTATCTCTTCTTCAATGACGATTTCATCACAGGGAACGTTATAACTTTCGAGCACGAATTCGCCCTAATCTATTTTCAAACATCAATCGGCTAAGCCGAGCTCACGGGTCATGTTCTCGTTTCTATCTTGATGCACTATGACGTTATCTTCGATACGAATACCGCCAAAAGGCCTTAACTCATCAACCGTTTGCCAGTTGATCTGCAGGCCACGACTATCTTGTTTAAGCTCATTGAGCAAAGTATCTATAATGTATAACCCAGGTTCCATGGTCAGCACTTGGTTTGGCGCTAAAATGCGGGTGCAGCGCAAGAATGGGTGGGCCTCGGGCGCCGCGATATGGGTACCGCGCTCATCGTGGGAGAAGCCACCCACATCATGTACTTGTAAACCTAACATGTGGCCTAAACCATGGGGGAAGAAAGCACTGGTAATGCCTTGATCAACCAAACCTTGGGCATCACCCGTGGCTAAATCAAAATCCAATAGCATTTGCGCGACTTTAGCATGAGTCGCTAAGTGTAAATCAGGATAACGAACGCCGGGGCGCATCATGTCGATGAGTTCAAGCTGCGCCTTATTCATCGCAGCGATCAACTCATCAAAACGATTCTTCTCGAATGCATAGGTTCTAGTGATATCAGACGCATAACCAAAGTAGCTCGCGCCCGCATCGATAAGAAAAGACAAACGTTTCGCAGGGCTTTGATGCTCGAGCGCGGTGTAATGCAAAATCGCCGCATTTTGATTAAGAGCGATAATATTGCCGTAGGGCACTTCATTTTCGCTCTGACCCACGGCAGATAAATAATGCTGTTGGATCTCAAACTCACTCGCACCGTTATAAAACGCATTTTTAGCCGCCAAATGTCCCTGCACCGCAATTTGGTTGGCGCGGCGCATACATTCCAGCTCATATTCAGTTTTAGTGGTTCTGTGGTAATGCAAATAGCTCATCACAGCATCGGGATTGCGACTAGTAAAACCCAGCACTTCGGCTACATCTAAATGCTCACCCAAATAAGCCCAATTAACTGTGTCTTTAGGTAACAGCTCAGCAACCTTATCGGCCTTAGTTAACAGCTTAATATCAAAATGCTCGGTCCAGAACATATCCGGCACATCGGATACTTTGTGCCAAAAATCCACAGGACGATAAAAAATCAGCTGCGGCTTATCGCGACCATTGACGACTAACCAGCAATTCGGATTATCTAACACTGGCAACCATGCCTTGAAGTGCGGGTTTGCTTTAAAGGGATAATTGATATCATCCAAAAACATCCGATGCGGCTGACCCGAATGGATCACTAAACCAGACAAGGCTTCTCGAGACAAAATCTCTGCGACTCGGCGGTTTAACTCGGCAATATGGGCACGATAGTGATGAGTCAACTGATCCATTTGTCATCTCCTGCAATGAATAAAAGTTAATATTATGAGCCAAATTTGCCCACATAATCTTAATCTGATCATGAACAACAGATTCAATCAAAACGTTAAACTGTCACTCAATCTAAAATACATGGCTGCTGAATAAAGAACATTAAAGCGATAACATCATGATTATTTTTAATAATTCTATTCAACCCTAGCATGGCTGCAGCGTTTAAACGTCTAAGGAAAACAGCCACAAAGACCTATTTATCCGCAAAGTGATTTAACGCATTCTAGGTGTTCTACACTCTGTGCAGTGTATCACAAAGGTGAAAAATCACTCTAGCCGACATGAAATTAAACAGTCGTTTAAATTGGGTGTTGTAATTTATCGAATTTCGAAGCACACTGGCACACAACTGGTCAAATGATGGCCGAAGCTGCTGTGAGATAGAGAGTCGTACTAGCACCAACACATAATGGTGGGTATCACTTTTAAGCCAAAAGGAAGCAAGCAATGATCTACCAAAGTCCTACAATTCAAGTTGAGTTACTCGAGGATAATATTGCCAAGCTGTGCTTTAACGCACCCGGTTCGGTGAACAAATTCGACAGAGAAACCCTCGCTTCGCTCGATGCCGCATTAGACAGCATCAAGCAAAATTCCAATATCAAAGCGTTAGTGCTGACCTCCAGTAAAGATACCTTTATTGTGGGTGCCGACATTACCGAATTTTTAGGCCTATTTGCACAAGATGACGCCGTACTACTCTCTTGGGTTGAACAAGCCAACGCAGTCTTCAATAAACTCGAAGACTTGCCTTTCCCAACTGCATCTGCAATCAAAGGCTTTGCCTTAGGTGGCGGCTGTGAAACCATTCTGGCAACGGATTTTCGTATCGCAGATACCACAGCCAAAATCGGTTTACCTGAAACTAAACTCGGCATCATCCCAGGCTTTGGCGGCACAGTTCGTCTGCCACGTGTAATTGGTGCAGATAACGCACTCGAGTGGATCACCACAGGTAACGACCAACGCGCTGAAGATGCACTGAAAGTCGGTGCTGTAGATGCCGTGGTTGCACCAGAAGCATTAGAAGCGGCTGCGATTCAAATGCTCAAAGATGCTGTTGCTGAAAAGTTAGATTGGCAAGCGCGTCGTAACCGCAAGCTGTCTGCCCTAACGCTGCCAAAACTTGAAGCCATGATGTCATTTACCACAGCTAAAGGCATGGTGTTTGCTGTTGCGGGTAAACACTACCCAGCACCAATGGCCGCAGTAAGCGTAATTGAGCAAGCATCAACTAAAGGCCGCACCGAAGCACTGCAAATCGAACATCAAGCCTTTATCAAGCTCGCTAAAACTGACGTTGCTAAAGCGCTTATCGGTATCTTCCTTAATGATCAATTCGTTAAAGGCAAAGCGAAAAAAGCGGGTAAATTAGCCAAAGAAGTGAAAAACGCTGCCGTATTAGGTGCTGGCATTATGGGCGGCGGTATCGCCTACCAAAGCGCCAGCAAAGGCACACCGATTGTCATGAAAGACATTGCCCAGCCAGCATTAGATTTAGGCCTCAATGAAGCCGCCAAACTGCTGTCTGCCCAAGTTGCTCGTGGTCGTTCAACGCCAGAAAAAATGGCCAAAGTGCTGAACAACATCACGCCTTCATTAGATTATGCTGCGCTCAAACACAGTGATGTCGTCGTTGAAGCCGTTGTTGAACATCCAAAAGTTAAAGCACAGGTTTTAGCCGAAGTTGAAGGTTATGTGAGTGAAGATGCGATTATCGCGTCAAACACCTCAACGATTTCAATCAACTTGCTCGCTAAGAGCATGAAGAAACCTGAGCGTTTCTGCGGTATGCATTTCTTCAACCCAGTGCACAAAATGCCGTTGGTCGAAGTTATCCGTGGCGAGCACAGCTCTGAAGAAACCATCGCCTCTGTTGTGGCTTACGCCAGCAAAATGGGCAAAACGCCAATCGTGGTAAACGATTGCCCAGGCTTCTTCGTTAACCGCGTACTCTTCCCTTACTTTGCAGGCTTTAACGGCTTACTTGCCGAAGGTGGCGACTTTGCTGCAATCGACAAGGTAATGGAAAAACAATTCGGTTGGCCAATGGGCCCTGCTTACCTGCTCGACGTAGTGGGTTTAGACACAGGTCATCACGCCCAAGCCGTTATGGCTGAAGGTTTCCCTGATCGCATGGGTAAATCAGGCACTGATGCGATTGATGTGATGTTTGAGAACAAACGTCTTGGCCAGAAAAATGGCAAAGGTTTCTATGTCTATTCAGTCGATAGCCGTGGTAAACCGAAGAAAGATGTCGATCCAACGAGCTACGGCCTATTGAAAGCGGCCTTTGGCGAATTAAAAGTCTTTGAAGCCGATGACATTATTGCCCGTACTATGATCCCTATGATCATCGAAACCGTGCGCTGTTTAGAAGAAGGTATTGTCGCATCACCAGCCGAAGCGGATATGGGCCTAGTTTATGGCTTAGGTTTCCCGCCATTCAGAGGCGGCGTGTTCCGTTATTTGGATACCATGGGTGTCGCAAACTTTGTGGCCTTAGCAGACAAATATGCTCACTTGGGCGGTCTGTATCAAGTCACAGATGCGATGCGTACATTAGCAGCCAATAACGGTAGCTACTACCAAGCCTAATTAGCGGGAAAGGAATTTAATCATGAAACAAGCTGTTATCGTAGACTGCATCCGTACTCCGATGGGCCGCTCAAAGGCTGGCGTATTTCGTAATGTACGTGCAGAAACTCTGTCTGCCGAATTGATGAAAGGTCTGTTACTGCGTAATCCGCAACTCGACCCAAACCTAATTGAAGACGTGATTTGGGGTTGTGTGCAACAAACCCTAGAGCAAGGCTTCAACATTGCCCGTAATGCTTCACTATTAGCCGGCATTCCAAAGACCGCTGGCGCTGTGACGGTTAACCGCCTATGTGGTTCGTCAATGGATGCTATCCATCAAGCTGCGCGGGCGATTATGACTGGCATGGGCGACACCTTTATTATTGGTGGCGTAGAACACATGGGCCACGTGCCGATGAGCCATGGTGTCGACTTCCACCCAGGTCTTGCTAATAACGTGGCAAAAGCCTCTGGCATGATGGGGTTAACTGCTGAAATGCTGGGTAAACTGCACGGTATTACCCGTGAACAGCAAGATGCTTTTGCAGTACGTTCTCATCAACGTGCTTATGCTGCGACGATTGAAGGCCGTTTTGCCAAGGAAATCTATGGCATTGAAGGTCACGATGCTAACGGTGCCTTAATTAAAGTACTGCAAGACGAAGTGATCCGCCCAGAAACGACTATGGAATCTCTAGCAGCACTGCGTCCGGTATTTGATCCAGTCAACGGTACTGTCACTGCGGGTACTTCTTCTGCACTGTCTGATGGCGCTTCAGCCATGTTAATCATGGAAGAATCTAAAGCGCGCGCACTTGGCTTGCCGATTCGTGCACGTATTCGCTCTATGGCGGTTGCGGGTTGTGATGCGGCTATCATGGGTTACGGCCCAGTGCCAGCCACGCAAAAAGCGCTGGCTCGTGCCGGTATCACAGTTGCCGATTTAGATGTGATTGAACTGAACGAAGCGTTTGCAGCTCAGTCTTTACCTTGTGTAAAAGATTTAGGCTTAGCGGATGTGGTTGACGACAAAATCAACCTCAACGGCGGTGCGATTGCATTAGGTCACCCACTGGGTTGTTCAGGTGCACGTATCTCTACGACGCTGATCAACTTGATGGAAGACAAAGACGCGACCTTAGGTTTAGCGACCATGTGTATTGGTTTAGGCCAAGGTATCGCCACTGTGTTCGAACGCGTTTAATTCGTTAATCGAATAATTATCAAAGCCGGAACTTGTTCCGGTTTTTTTTATGCCAAATCTTCTGCCATCGTAAATATTAATATTTCTCATTTCTTCTGCTGTTCATTTGAAAATCAGTCCGTTATCGACTTAACTACAAGGGCATTACTGGCTATTGTGGACGACAACAGGCAAGCAATCATCAGCCAAATCTAGGCAGTGTAGTGCAAGGATGCAATTCGTTGTTTTACCAGAGGAATGCCTGATGCTACAAACGGAACAGACCCTTTTCGAACAAATGCGGATCACTGAGTTGGAGATCGAGTCTCGTAAGGCGCTCTTCTCTTTTACTGGGGGGGATGTAAAGGCCCTACAATCCTTTAAGCCTATCATCGAAGAAAACATCGATAAAATCGTCGATGACTTTTACGGCTTACAAACCAGTGTGTCAGAAATTGCGCTCTTGATTGGAGACTCAGACACCCTTGCCCGCCTGCGTACCGCACAGAGAAGATATGTGCTTGATTTATTTAATGGTGTTTATGATCTTGAGTACGTAAACAATCGCCTACGGATTGGTTTAGTCCATAAACGCATTGGTGTTGAGCCCAAACTTTACCTGTCTGCGGTACACACACTCAAGGAGTTGATCTATGCAGTGATCAACGGCTCAGTACAAGATGTACGTCAAGCCGAACGTATTCGAGCCGCAATTGATAAACTCGTGCTGTTTGATGTCACACTAGTATTCGATACTTATATTCGCAGTTTAGTCTCCGAGATTGAGAACGCTAAAGATAAGGCCGAGAAATATGCCCAAAGCATGGAAAGCAAAGTCAAAGAGCGGACCCAGCAGTTAGAAGAACTCTCGCAAACCGATCCCTTAACAGGTTTGCTCAACGTAAGGCACTTACAAGAAACCGCAACTCGCATACTCAGAGCAGCCCAAAGACGCGCCGAGCCAGTATGTGTCATCTACTTAGATGTAGATGATTTTAAATTATTTAATGACACTCAAGGCCATAGATCAGGTGATGAAGTACTTTGTGCTGTCGCAAAAGCGATTAAAGAAACCACTCGTGCTGAAGATCATTGTTTTCGATATGGTGGAGATGAGTTCTGTATCATCATGCCTAATTGTCGTGAGGAACAAGCTCGCGAGAATTTCATCACTCGGTTTAATCAAAAAATAAAACTCAGTCTAAACAATATTTCCTTAAGCTTTGGCATTACAGATACTGGCCCCTATGAATATGAAGAAGCCAATAGCTTAATTCATAAAGCCGATCAAAAAATGTATAGCTACAAACGGGCGTCCAAATTGCAGCAACAAACTATGGCAACTGCAAATGATTTAGCACCAGAGAATAGTACAGCTGTCATCCATCCAATCTCTCAATCTCAAAGCGCTGCTGATAAAGCCGTTGAGTAATGTTAATTACTATCAGCCATAAGTTTGTTCCACGTGGAACATTTTATCTCTAGCTTTGGTAACGACAAAAAGCACACCAATCAAACCACATCACAAATTGAGACCACCAACTTGGTTTATCATGGGGGCTGGAGTAACATTAGCTAATTCTGCTTAACCGTTCAGTAGAGGTAATATGAACGACGCTTTCTCAACCGCACAGCATAGGCTCGATGCACTTGGCTTACGTTGCCCAGAACCTGTAATGATGGTGCGTAAAACGGTAAGACAAATGGCTGCTGGCGAGACACTGCTGATCATTGCCGATGACCCTGCAACGACACGCGATATTCCAAGCTTCTGTGAGTTTATGGATCACACCCTTATCGCCAGCGAAACGGCTCAGACGCCATACCAATATTTGATCAAAAAAGGACTTTAAGTCGTATCGTTTTAGCGACTTAATCATTAAAAAAGGATGTGAGGAACTATGCCAAAACTGCTGGCAATTGCCTATAAAACTGTAAAGCGCGGCCCAATGAATGAGGTTCTCTGTGCCAATGTCACCCAGTTAAATGGTGTAGAGAAAGATGTATTTGGTCGTCCTGGCAAACGCCAAGTCACTGTGCTTTCCAAACTACAATGGCAACAAGCCTGTCGTGCTATCGAGGCAGAATTGCCTTGGACGACTCGCAGAGCAAATCTGCTCGTTGATGGTCTGGTATTTAGCAGCGCAGATGTTGGTAAACATTTACAGATTGGTGAGTTACTACTTGAAATTACAGGTGAGACCGATCCCTGTAAAAAAATGGAAATTGCACATGTCGGTTTAGAAGCCGCACTCACCCCAGATTGGCGAGGAGGTGTTACATGCAGGGTATTAAATGATGCCATGATCCACCTAGGTGATGAGATAGCAATTTTCTTTCCTCGCTAATCCAATCAGCCTATCTCAGCTAGTTATCCCTATTCCTCTATAAATAGAACCAAATAACTTGGTTCTATTTCTGTTGTCCCAATCCTAATATAAATATCAGCTTTCTAGCTCGAACATCAATTGAAACAGTATTTACGTTTTCCTTCCTATCTATTTATGCGATAACCACACCAAGTATTAACAAAACTTTATCTTGTGATTAATACCGCTCATGTAGCCCATAAGAACGATAACAGGAAGTGACATGTTGAACTCTAAACTTACCCCGCTTTATATTGCCCTCACTCTTGGGATGAATACCCTAGCAGTTAACGCCACAGAAACGAAAGAATCGACTTGGAATGTTAACGCTCCAGCGAATGCTCCCTTAGTGCAAGTCAAAGTTGATGTTAATGAAGGCACTTGGATGAACTTAAGTGTCAGTCCAGATGGTAAGCATATCGTCTTCGACTTACTCGGTGACATCTACCAAATTCCAGTAACAGGCGGTGAAGCTAAGCCATTAGCCCAAGGCATAGCTTGGCAGATGCAGCCCGTCTATAGCCCTGATGGCAAGCACATTGCTTTTACGTCCGATGGCGATGGTGGTGATAACATTTGGATTATGGATGCTGATGGTAAAAACCCAGGAACAGTTACCCAAGAAACCTTCAGACTGCTAAACAGTCCAGCTTGGAGCCCAGACTCCCAGTATCTGGTTGCCCGTAAGCACTTTACCGCCAGTCGTAGTTTGGGTGCGGGCGAAATGTGGCTATACCACGTTGCGGGTGGTGAAGGCGTCAAATTGACCGAACGCCCGAATGATGAGAAAGATTTAGGTGAACCCGCGTATTCTCCCGATGGTCGCTATATCTACTTTAGTCAGGATGACACGCCGGGTAAAACATTCCATTACTCAAAGGATTCGGTCAACGGTATCTACAAAATAAAACGCTACGATACTCAGACTGGTGAGATTGAAGTATTAATCGAAGGCACGGGTGGAGCGATTCGGCCAACGCCGAGCCCAGACGGCACTAAGCTCGCCTATATTAAGCGCGATGATTTCCAGTCATCACTCTACCTACTCGACCTTAAGTCAGGCGAGACGACTAAGCTGTTTGGCGAACTTGACCGTGATATGCAAGAGACTTGGGCCATTCATGGCGTCTACCCAACAATGGCATGGACTCAAGATAACAAGGATATTTTCTTCTGGGCCAAAGGAAAGATTAACCGCCTGAATGTTGCCAATAAAATGCTCACCGACATTCCTTTTAGTGTAAAAACCGAGTTAGCCGTACAGCCCTCAGTGCGCTTTAAGCAAGATATCGATAAAGACGTTTTCGATGTAAAAATGCTACGTATGGCGCAAGTCTCACCGGATGGCAACAAAGTCGTATTCGAAGCACTGGGTAAGATTTGGTTAAAATCCTTACCCGACGGCAGAATGTCACGCTTAACTGAGTTCGATAACAATATCGCGGAGCTTTATCCACAGTGGTCCCGCGATGGCAAAAATATTGTTTTCACCACTTGGAATGACCAAGACCAAGGCACAGTACAAGTGATTAGCGCTAAAGGGGGCAAACCTAAGCAGCTAACATCTGAGCCAGGAAAGTACGTAGAACCCACCTTTTCACCCGATGGTGAACTTGTTGTGTATCGTAAAACTCAAGGTGGTAATCTCACTCCGAGAACTTGGTCGCAGGAACCTGGACTTTATAAAGTCGATATCAAAGGTAAACAAAATAACAAGATCAGTGCAGATGGCTATCAAGCTCAATTCGGTGCCAATGCCGATCGCGTCTTTTTTATGAATAGCAGCGAAGATGAAACGCCACAGTTATCATCGATCAATTTAGACGGCTTCGATAAGCGGGTTCATTACAGCAGCAAACATGCGACTGAGTTTAGGGTTTCTCCCGATGGTGAGCAACTCGCCTTTGCTGAACGCTTTAAGGTTTGGGTAACGCCTTTTGCGAAACACGGCGAGACAGTTGAGATTGGTCCCAATGCCAACAATCTACCTGTAAGCCAATTGAGTACCCGTGCGGGCGAAAGTATCAGTTGGAACAGTAAAAGCGACCAACTATATTGGACTCTTGGCCCCGAGTTGTACCAAGCCAAGGTTGACACTCAATATCGCGACAAAGATGAAAAGGCACAACCAAGCATTATCGATTTAGGCTTTACCGAAAAGGCCGATGTTCCACGTGGAACAATCGCGTTTGTCGGTGGTAAAGTGATTACCATGGAAAATGACCAGGTAATTGATAATGGTGTGGTCATAGTTCAAGACAATCATATTGTCGCCGTAGGCGATGCCAATGTTACGATTCCCAAGGATGCGCAGATCATCGACATCAAAGGCAAATCCATTATGCCAGGACTATTCGATGCCCACGCCCATGGACCGCAAGCAGATGATGAAATCGTGCCACAACAGAACTGGGCGCTATATTCTGGCCTTTCCTTGGGTGTGACCACGATTCACGATCCATCGAATGACACCACAGAAATCTTTGCCGCATCTGAGCAACAAAAAGCAGGCAATATTGTTGGCCCACGAATATTCTCCACCGGCACCATACTTTATGGTGCCAATGCGCCTGGCTACACATCGCACATAGACTCACTAGATGATGCCAAGTTTCATCTTGAACGCCTGAAAAAAGTCGGGGCGTTTAGCGTAAAAAGCTATAACCAACCGCGCCGCAATCAGAGGCAGCAAGTTATCGCAGCCGCACGTGAACTCGAAATGATGGTTGTCCCTGAAGGTGGTAGCTTGCTGCAACATAATTTAAGCATGGTCGCCGATGGACATACTACGATTGAGCACTCTCTCCCCGTTGGTTCAATCTATAATGATATCAAACAGTTTTGGAGCCAAACTAAAGTCGGTTACACCCCAACCTTAGTGGTCGCCTATGGCGGTATTTCAGGCGAAAACTACTGGTATGATAAAACCGATGTGTGGGTCCATCCACGCCTATCCATGTATGTGCCAGCCGATATTTTACAAGCAAGATCAATGCGACGCCCCCATGCTCCAGATGGCCACTACAATCATTTCAATGTTGCAAAAGTCGCTAACGAGCTAAATAGGTTAGGGGTTCACCCAAATATTGGCGCCCACGGTCAGCGTGAAGGTTTAGCGGCACATTGGGAAATGTGGATGTTTGCCCAAGGCGGCATGAGCAATATGGAAGTGTTGAAAACGGCCACCATTAATCCAGCGACGACCTTTGGCATGGAACAGCAACTCGGTTCTATCAAAGAAGGTAAGCTCGCAGACTTGATCGTTATTGATGGTGATCCATTAGCCGACATTCGCGTTACCGACAAAGTCACTCATACTATGGTCAATGGTAAGTTATTTGATGCAGAGACTATGAATGAACTTAATGGGGATAAAGAACAGCGTAAGCCGTTTTTCTTTGAGAAACTCTAAGGGCTACTTTCAAGTCTGAGGAGAATAGCTTTCCTGTTGAGACCGTTTAAGTTTTACAAGATAAGTTTCAGCGAAGCTCAAAAAGCATGTTCCACGTGGAACATGCTTTTTTATATTTGGATACTCTACAAGAGTTTTCTTTAATATCAGTCAGCTCAACGATTAATGATTCTAGTGGCTATGCTCAGCACAAGAATCGACACAGGCCTGATAGGAAATACACTCGACAAGGTGATCGTTCACCATACCCACCGCCTGCATAAAGGCATAACAAATGGTTGGGCCGACAAAATTAAATCCAAGCTTCTTTAACGCTTTTGACATGGCTTCAGATTCTGGCGTTTGTGCCGGAACTTGCGACATTGCCCTAATCTGATTAACTATGGGTTTACCGCCCACAAAACTCCATAAAAAAGCAGAGAAATCCTTCCCATCGGCAGTATAGGCTAAATAACCTTTGGCATTCTTGATGATAGAGTTCACCTTCAAGCGATTGCGCACTATACCGGGATTCAACATGAGCTCCTCTACTTTCGCCTCATCGAAAGTCGCAATAATCTCAGGTTCAAAATTAGCAAAGGCCTGTTCATAGTTTTGTTGCTTCTTCAGGATAGTTATCCAAGATAATCCGGCCTGTTGACCATCTAAACACAACTTAGCAAACAGCTCCTTTGGATCATAAACAGGTCGCCCCCACACTTTGTCGTGATACTCACGATACAAGGGATCATCACTTACCCAGCCACAGCGGATCTCTTCCATGGTATATAACCTTATTGTTTTAATTAAGAAGGTAAAAAATAACCTACATAAGCAGATATCTACAAGGTATAATCGAACCCATTTTCTATTCAGGCTGACGGCAGTAGACAAGTAGACATGACGACAAAACACGACGTAAAAACATTTCAGGGTTTCATTCTCACCCTGCAGGAATATTGGGCACAGCAAGGCTGTGCAATTGTTCAACCTTTAGATATGGAAGTCGGCGCTGGTACATTCCACCCACAAACTTTCCTACGTTCTTTAGGGCCTGAACCTATGAGCAGTGCCTATGTGCAGCCATCGCGCCGCCCTACAGATGGTCGTTACGGTGAAAACCCTAACCGCCTGCAGCACTACTACCAGTTCCAAGTCGTGTTAAAACCTTCGCCTGACAATATTCAGGAGCTGTATTTAGGCTCACTGCAAGCACTGGGTATTGATACTCAAATCCACGATATCCGCTTTGTGGAAGATAACTGGGAATCACCAACACTAGGTGCTTGGGGCTTAGGCTGGGAAGTTTGGCTTAATGGTATGGAAGTGACTCAGTTTACTTACTTCCAACAGGTCGGCGGCATCGAATGCAGCCCAGTCACAGGTGAAATCACCTATGGCCTAGAGCGTCTGGCCATGTATATCCAAGGCGTTGATAGCGTTTATGATCTCGTATGGACCGATGGTCCACTGGGCCGAATCACCTATGGTGATGTGTTCCATCAAAATGAAGTCGAGCAATCGACCTATAACTTCGAACACGCCGATGTGGACTTTATGTTCACCCTGTTCGATCAGTGTGAAAAAATGTGTCAGCATTTATTGTCGCTAGAAAAACCTTTACCTCTGCCCGCCTACGAGCAAGTGATGAAAGCCTCACACGCCTTCAACCTGCTCGATGCCCGCCATGCCATTTCAGTGACTGAACGTCAGCGTTACATCTTACGCGTTCGTACTATGGCGAAAGCGGTCGCTGAATCTTATTATCAGGCACGCGAAGCGCTTGGCTTCCCAATGTGTAAGTAGAGGTAAAAACATGAATTTTGAAAACTTACTCATAGAGTTAGGCACAGAAGAGTTACCCCCTAAGTCACTGCGTAAACTGGCTGAATCCTTTTTAGCTAACTTTACCGAAGAACTCAGCAAAGCCGATTTAGCATTTAGCTCAGCCGTTTGGTACGCAGCGCCACGTCGTCTGGCGATTAACGTCACTGAACTTGCCCTTGCACAAGCCGACAAAGTGGTTGAGAAACGTGGCCCCGCCGTGAGTTCAGCCTTTGATGCTGAAGGTAAGCCAACTAAAGCCGCCGAAGGTTGGGCACGTGGTAATGGTATTACTGTTGAGCAAGCGGAACGTTTAGTTACAGATAAAGGCGAATGGTTAGTCCATAACGCCAAAGTTGAAGGCGTCGAAACAAAAAGTTTGATCGCTGCTATGGCTCAACGTGCACTCGATAAATTGCCCATTCCTAAGCCAATGCGTTGGGGTAATAATAAAACCCAATTTATTCGTCCTGTGCACACCGCGACTATGTTGTTAGGCAGTGAGTTGATTGAAGGTGAATTGCTGGGTATCAAATCAGCACGCACTGTTCGCGGTCACCGCTTTATGGGACTCAAGCAGTTTGAATTAGCTCATGCTGATCACTACCTTGCCGACCTGAAAGAAAAAGGCAAAGTCATCGCCGATTACGAAAGCCGTAAAACATTAATCAAAGCCGATGCCGAAAAAGCTGCCGCTAAGATTGGTGGTACAGCCGATATCGAAGAAAGTCTACTTGAAGAAGTCGCCTCTTTGGTTGAATGGCCAGTGGTATTGACCGCCAGCTTCGAAGAAAAATTCCTAGCCGTACCGTCTGAAGCTTTGGTCTACACCATGAAGGGCGATCAAAAATACTTCCCAGTTTTTGATGACGCGGGCAAGTTACTGCCAAACTTTATCTTTGTGACCAACATAGAATCTAAAGATCCTGCGCAAATTATCTCTGGTAACGAGAAAGTCGTTCGTCCACGTCTTGCCGACGCCGAGTTCTTTTTTAATACCGATAAAAAACACACGCTGGAATCGCGTTTACCTAGCTTAGAAACCGTCCTGTTCCAACAGCAGCTGGGTACATTAAAAGACAAAGTAAACCGTATATCTGCCCTCGCCGCCTTTATTGCCGAGCAAACTGGCGCGAATGCGGTTGATGCAGCCCGTGCAGGTTTGTTATCTAAAACCGATTTGATGACCAATATGGTGATGGAATTTACCGATACTCAAGGCACTATGGGCATGCATTACGCCCGCCTCGATGGTGAAACCGAAGCCGTTGCAGTTGCAATGGAAGAGCAATACAAGCCTAAGTTTTCTGGTGACACTGTGCCAAGTGCAGGTGTATCTTGCGCAGTCGCATTAGCAGATAAACTCGATACTTTAGTCGGTATCTTTGGTATTGGCCAAGCTCCTAAAGGCGCAGCCGATCCCTTTGCCCTACGCCGCGCAGCAATTGGCGTGCTACGTATCATAGTAGAAAACAAGCTACCACTTGATTTAGTTGATCTTATCGCTAAAGCACAAGCATTGCATGGCACTAACTTAAGCAACGCCAATACAAGCGACGAAGTGTTAGAGTTCTTAATGGCTCGCTTCCGCGCTTGGTATCAAGATAAAGGCATTGGTGTTGATGTGATCTTAGCCGTGCTAGCACGTCGCCCAACACGCCCAGCTGATTTTGATAGCCGTATCAATGCGGTATCACACTTTAGAAGCCTAGAAGCTTCTAGCACACTTGCGGCAGCGAACAAACGTGTATCGAACATTCTGGCTAAGGTTGAAGGTGCTTTACCGACAACGATCAATGCGAGTCTGTTAACCGAAGCCGCAGAACAAGCATTAGCGGCCAAGTTGAACGAGCTACAACCACTGCTGGCACCTTTGTTTGCCAATGCCGATTACCAACAAGCCTTAACCTTGTTAGCTGGCCTACGTGAAAGCGTGGATCAGTTCTTCGAAGATGTGATGGTAATGGCAGATGATGAAGCGTTGAAAAACAATCGTTTAGCATTGTTGAATAATCTACGCGAGCAGTTCCTACACGTCGCGGATATATCACTACTGCAATAATGATACTAAAGCTTTTAAAATTATCGCTTTATAAAAAACGCGCTACATAGCGCGTTTTTTATTGTCCAGATTTCTTATACCAAATGTATTAAATTGCCCAATCAAAACTGCGTCAGTTTTTGATGTAAGCCATCAAATTGAGTTTGATCTAAGTTAACTTGCTGCAGTAAATTCGCCAGTATCTCAGGGGATAATTGCCCTGCTTGATGCAGCATAGAAATCTCGCTAATCACATTCGCCCGCCACACCACAGCGGCGAGCCCCGCTTGCGGGCGCGAGTTCACACTGGCAAGCTTGTCTAATTCTGTTTCAAAGGTATTGGGTAACTGCCAATGCTTAGCAAGCAATGAACTCAAGGTTAACGATTTCGTCGTCATCACTTGTCTAAATAATCCAGAATTAGGCTGTTCTCCCGGCTCTGCCTGTACAAATGCATCAAGGAGCATTTTAAAAATGGCTAACTTGCCGACATCGTGTAATAGGCCCAATAAAAAAGCCGTATCTTGATCTTCATCGCTTAACTCACTGGCAAGAAAAGCAACCTGCATCGAATGGCGCCAAATTTCAGCCCCAAAACGACGGAAATAGATTGGTTTGATATCCAACATTTCACGCACTAAACAAGTGGTGACAAATTTTCTCAACTGTTCGCGGCCAAGTTGTACCAAAGCCTGCTGTAAACTGGTGATATCCCTATCGCTACGTTTAAACGCGGGAGAATTACACAGCTTAAGCACCTCCACACTCAATAAAGGATCTCGCTCGATAAGCGCTAATAGATCCTTAATATCAAATTGTGGGTCGGCCAATTTACGATCTAACTCCAATACCTTTGACGGCAGCTTTAACACTTTTTCGGCGATGACTTGTGGCGATGCTAAGGCCTGCTCTATCTCCGCCATTACCCGACGTTCAAGATTATTCGCTACACCACCAGTGTCCTTTACCCGTGTCGGAAACAACAAACTATAAAAGAGTGCAGATAAATCGACAGATACCACGCTAATGTCTTCGAGAGGTTTAGCTGGCTTTCGCGCAGATTCAAGCGACTTACCTAAGTCCGTCGTTGAAAAACTTTTGGGTCTCTCAACGGTCGCCGTATCGCGAATATTAAAGAGTTTATTAAAAAGTGATTTAATCAAGAAGCATCAACCTGTCATTATAAATAATTGTTAAAAAGTCAGTTAAATATTGCCCATCATAAATCCATTTTGATCAGCTCAAGCCGTGTATTAAGACATTGTAGACAGGCTAATACTTAGCTTAAGTGTAACATATTCAATTCATTTCGGACTTCTTCTATCCCACCATTACTGCTTTTACAAAGACAATCTTGGTTACAAGTTGAAACCTCAAAAAACTTACATTTCAGCATCATTTAACTGACAATACGCCTACCATTCCTAAAGGGATACATATTTTGTCTCCCTTTAATTGATTAACAATCTACTCGCGAGCTAACAACGGAAAATTTGATGATCGAGGTAATAAAAGCGGGTGCACTAACCACAGTTCAAGATATCGGACGCATGGGATATCGACATTTAGGCGTAACCCAAGCTGGTGCCTTAGATAGACCTGCACTGTGTTTAGCAAACCGCCTACTCTCAAATCCAGACAATACACCCGTACTGGAATTGACCTTCGGACAATCGATTTTTTTGTTTAAACGCGATGCTTGGATTGCCTTAACGGGTGCCGATTTCGATGCCCGCATAGACAATAAACCCATAGTTTGCGGCTGGCGCTACTCCATTAAGGCAGGACAAAAACTCAGTCTTAGAGGGGGAAATAAAGGCATGCGTGCCTATGTTGCGGTTGACGGCGGCGTTAAAGTGCCGTTAGTGATGGATTCTGCTGCAACTGATTTAACCTCAGGTATCGGTGGATTTCATGGCCGCGCATTAGAAGCTGGCGATAACCTGACCTTAGGTTCCGCTCATCCACTAAGAAGGCAAGTTGGCGCAATTCAAAAAAGTTGGAATGGGCATATTCGCGCACTCGCAACAAAGCACACCCAAGCCTTCTCGTTGAAATCTCAGCAAATATTCTGGCAAACACAGTGGCAACTTTCGGCAGAAAGCAATCGTGCAAGTGCAATACTCAACGGGGAAATATTGACCTTAGCAAAACCATTCCCTGTTCAATCCCATACAGTCAAGCCAGGAGTCATTCAAGTGTCAGCTTCAGGGCAACCTTTAGTGTTACTTGCCGATGCTAAGACCACCAGCAATCACCCTCAAATAGCCGTGATTATTGAAGCCGATTTGTGGAAACTCGCGCAAACTCGCCCAGGGCAGACAGTTAAATTCGAATTGGTTGACGATGAACAAGCGGCAACGGCGCAAGCGGAATGGCATGACTACTTCTACCGACTACAACGTAGCCTAGGTTAACGAACCACTGCATAATCAAATCTACAAAATATCACCCCGTATTCCCTACTAAACCCTATATCGGTTTAATTCAAATAACACACTATGCTCGTGCTAATTCGCACTTAGGTTCGGTGTAACTTGCTGGCTATAAAACAGCGCCACATCTTGTAATTGCTCAGAGCTTAACGCGCTGACTTGTGATTGCATCAAAGGTTCGAGTCGTAAACCGGTTTTAAAATCGACGAGCTGTTTATTAAGATAAGCTAATTTTTGTCCCTTTAAGTTTGGGAATTGCTTGGCCATAGCGATCACCGCATTGCCATGGCATGACTCACACTGTGCTGTAGCCAATGCCTGACCTCGCTCTATATCTGCTTGATAAACCTCTCCATTAACCTCTGTGGATAAGCCACATAGCGCAATCAAACTTATGATAATCGCTTTCATTTTGGTTCCTTAGGGAAAGGGTTAACTAGCACAGGCTGCAGGTTCGGTTCTAAAGGTAGACGTCTGAAGATCGTCATATCCATTTCAGCCTGCCCATAATGAGTGCTTAGATAACTCAAGGTGGGCTCCCAAGTATCCGACAAGTCCCATAAACCCTGAGTGTCTATCATCCACTGCAAAGTCTCTTTCCAAAAGGCTTTATCGCCGTGGTTTTGCACGACTATCATACTGGTATGGCAGGCATTACATTGATAGTTCACTAACTCCCAGCCAGGAGCCATGATCAAACCCGATTTAGGGTCCACTGGATACTCAGCGGCTAGCGAAATACTGGATGCCACTAGCCCAAGCAATATCAGTTTATTGATATGCGACTTCATCACACCACCCTAACGGCAATACGGTGGCAGCCGTTAAACATATATCCCTTAGGATTCCATTGCGGTTGTACGACAGGCTGACTATCACCTTCACTATCGGTCGCTTTGGCCCAGATTTCATAATAACCCTGCGACGGTAATTGCAATTCAATCTTCCATTGCTGCCATGCTGTTATGTTTTTAGGTTTTTCTAATTCAGCGGCAAACCAACGGGTGCCATAATCGTAACTGACTTCCACCTTAACCACTTCCCGCAATCCCGCCCAAGCATGACCTGCGATAGTCATCTTTTGACCCACAGCTAATTCGGTTCCAGATTGGGGTTGAGTGATCAATGACTTCACTATCATTTCTTCAATGATTTTATAATCTTTATCATCAACAGACTCACCTGGCGCTATCGGATATTTAGGGAGTTGATACGCTGGTGCTTCCATTTTATGTCCATCATGAACTTTATTACGCACACTGATCCCCGTCGCCGCTTTTTGCGAAACGGAGCCCGGCCGTCCACCAAACACAATACGTAAGGGATATCCATGTAGATAAGGAATGTCCTCACCATTCATCGACCATGCAATAAGCCCAAGCTCTTCAAGCGCCGCCTTTATTGGTACGCCGCGTGAAATCGCCTCACCTTTGCCGCTCAAATGCCGATCAACACCGTGATGGCCTGTGTAAACAGCATCAGCTTTAATACCGCAATCCTTAAGCACATCACTCACTAAGACACCTGTCCACTCGGAGCAAAATACGCCGGCATTATTCCACTGATTACCCTTAGTACTAGGAAAAAAGCCAGAGCGACTATTACCGCCACATTCAATCAGCAACTGCAATGTGTAATGCTTAAAGCGACGCTTAAGTTCATCAATTGTGTAGGTTTTTGGGGTGATTACAGACTCACCATCCACTTGAAAAGTCCAAGTTTTAGCATCTAACGCCTTAAAGTCAGGCACTATGCCATTCCAACGGATAAACGAGGCATCTGCAGGCGTCACGGCAGGAGCGAGCTTATGCTCCGGCGGAAACGCATTCAGTGGATGAGTGTTTAACACTTTGAAATAACTCGGTAAGTCATCTGCCTTAGTCCAAGTTAATGCTGATATATCCAGAGGAGTGACGGCTGCGGGAAGCTGTTCGGCAAATACCCACTTAACGGGTAAAGCTGATAACACAGACGTCGCTACCGCACCTTTAATAAAAACCCGACGATTAAGATCCATGTTATTTATCCTTTCCGAGGTAAAAGTAATCCGCCATCAGCTGCATATCAGCCTCAGTCAAGAGTTGGGCGACTTTAGTCATAGTGGGATCTTGGCGATTCCCCGCCTTAAAGGCTCGCAGTTGCTTCAATAGGTATTCTGAGTTTTGCCATCCGATATTAGGAATATGCTCAAAACGACTCACACCGGACTCGCCATGACAGGCCTTACACATATTCAATAACTTATTTGCCTCATCGGCGTTTGCCACCGCCGATAGCATAAAAATCAGTGCACTTACGGGGTAAATCACTCGCTGCCACATCCATTTATCTCGCCAATTAGCCTTTATCTCGACAGAATCCATCGAGCAAAGTAATTAAGATATGGTTAAATTATCTCAATGCTGTGGGTCGTTTAAATTCAATAAAAGTGACTCGTAAGCTCAAGAGAAATGACGCGTATTAGCGGATGTAGAAAGGGTAAAATATTCATTAGTCATAGGTGAAATGAGTCCATATAGTAGCTTTGCAGAAACACTCGGCATTTCACTCAAGGACAAACAATGGATCTTTATATTGGCAATAAAAACTACTCTAGCTGGTCACTGCGGGCTTGGTTTATGGCCGCAAAATCTGGCGTACCGTTCAACGAAGTATTACTGCAACTCGATACCGACAGCTTCTATCAGCAACTCGAAGCCATTTCGCCGACGTTAAAAGTACCGACATTAGTCGATGGTGACATTAGGGTATGGGATTCACTATCAATTTGTGAATACCTCAACGACACCTATCTTGCAGGTAGCGCATGGCCGCAAGATCCTAAACAAAAAGCCAAGGCTAGATCGATTGCCAGTGAAATGCATTCAGGCTTTAATGCCGTGCGTAACGCTCTACCAATGAACATACGCGCGAGGCGCTATGTTGAGCTCACTGATGCGGTCCGCAAAGACATTGAGCGCATCGATGCGATTTGGTCTGCACAGATGGCCGAGTTTGCCCCATCACATGCGGAAGGTACTTGGTTATTTGGCCAATGGTCGATTGCCGACATGATGTTTGCCCCTGTGGTTATGCGTTTTCTTACCTACGATATTGAAGTCTCACAGGCAAGCCGTGCCTATATGCAGCATGTGATCAACTGTCCGGAAATGCAGGCGTGGATTAATGCGGCTAAAGTAGAGACAGAAATTGTTGCAGCGGATGAAGCGGGTATTGATCGATAAAGAGATAAATCATAGAGATAAAAAAGGGAAAGCCTTGGCTTTCCCTTAATCATTCAAGTACTAACGCGAGTCTTAACACGCATTACACGTCTAATATTATACATCTAGCATTAAACGTCTAAGTTAGCCACGTTCAATGCGTTCGCTTCGATGAATTCACGACGAGGTTCAACTTGATCACCCATCAAACAAGTGAACAACTGATCGGCACCCACGGCATCATCAATCGTGACTTGCAACATACGGCGTGATTCAGGATCCATTGTAGTTTCCCACAATTGCTCAGGGTTCATCTCACCCAATCCTTTATAACGTTGAATGTATAAGCCGCGTTTGGCTTCAGAAATCGTCCAATCTAGCGCTTCAAGGAAGCTGCCGACTTCTTTAACACGATCGCCGCGTTGTACATAGCCGCCTTCTTCAATCATGCCATCTAACGCCGCACCTAACTTACCGATACGTTGATAATCGCTTGATTGGAAGAAGTCATAAGTAAACAGATAGTTAGTATCGATACCGTGTTTACGAATGGTGATCTTAGGCAGATACACTTTACGCTCAGGATCGAGAATCGGCTCAGCAGAATACAGTACACCGCTGTTTTCCATTTCCACCAGCTCATGGATAAAGGCATCGATCCACTCTTTCATCTTGCCTTCATCGGCCAACATCTCGTTGGTGATCATTGGATGGTAAAGCATACGGTTAGTAATGTGCGTTGGATAGCGCTGCTCTAAACGAGCAACAATGGCTTCCACTTCACGATACTGAGTCACTAAACGCTCTAACGGCTCACCTGACATACCAATCGCACCTTGCGTTGGATACACAACAGTGCCATCCAATGCTTGAGTCGTGAGGTATTGAGTCAATGCTGGCTCATCTTTCAAATACTGTTCTTGCTTGCCCTTTTTCACTTTAAATAAAGGCGGTTGAGCAATATACACATAACCACGTTCAATCAATTCAGGCATTTGACGGAAGAAGAAGGTCAACAGCAAAGTACGAATGTGCGAGCCGTCGACGTCAGCATCCGTCATGATGATGATGTTGTGATAACGGGTTTTATCTGGGTTATATTCGTCGCGACCAATACCACAGCCAAGTGCCGTGATCAGTGTGGCCACTTCTTGAGAAGACAACATCTTATCGAAGCGGGCCTTCTCAACGTTTAGAATTTTACCTTTCAGTGGCAAGATCGCTTGGTTCTTACGGTTACGTCCCTGCTTAGCGCTACCACCAGCAGAGTCACCTTCCACTATGTAAATTTCTGAAAGACCAGGATCTTTTTCTTGGCAATCGGCCAGCTTACCTGGCAAACCACCTAAATCGAGTGCGCCTTTACGACGGGTCATTTCACGAGCTTTACGCGCCGCTTCACGGGCACGGGCAGCATCGACAATCTTACCGACGATCAACTTCGCATCAGCTGGGTTTTCCAGCAGATAATCGTTCAGCTTCTCACCCATGGTTTGTTCAACCGCGGTTTTCACTTCACTAGAAACCAGTTTGTCTTTGGTTTGCGAGCTGAACTTAGGATCTGGCACTTTAACAGAGATAACGGCAGTCAAGCCTTCGCGGGCATCGTCGCCAGTCGCGCTGGTTTTGCCTTTCTTGTTATAGCCTTCGTTTTCCATGTAGCTGTTGAGGTTACGTGTCAACGCACTACGGAAACCGACTAAGTGAGTACCACCATCACGCTGTGGGATGTTGTTGGTAAAACAGAAAATATTTTCCTGATAACCGTCATTCCACTGCATAGCCACTTCAACGGTAATGCCATCTTCACGCTCTTGCATAAAGTGGAATACGTCTTTGTTGACGGGTGTTTTATTACGGTTCAGGTAATCGACGAATGCGCTAATACCGCCTTCGTATTTGAAAAATTCATTTTTATTGTCGCGTTCATCAACCAGACGAATACCCACGCCTGAGTTAAGGAAAGACAGTTCACGCACACGCTTTGCCAGAATTTCAAAGTGAAACTCAACATCGCTGAAGGTATCTTCACTTGGCCAAAAACGGATTTCAGTACCGGTTTTGGTTGCATCACCAATCTCTTTGATCGGCGCATCAGGCACACCGTGAGTATAAAACTGCTCGTATACTTTGCCTGCACGACGAATGGTCATTTGCAGCTTTTTAGATAAAGCGTTTACAACCGATACACCCACGCCGTGGAGACCGCCAGACACTTTATAGGAGTTATCGTCGAACTTACCGCCGGCATGCAATACCGTCATAATAACTTCTGCCGCCGATACGCCTTCTTCCTCATGGATAGAGACCGGAATACCACGGCCGTCATCCTTAACAGAAACCGAACCATCTACATGGATAGTAATCGTAATATCGCTACAGTGGCCGGCTAAGGCTTCATCGATAGAGTTATCGACTACTTCGAACACCATATGATGTAGACCCGTACCGTCGTCGGTGTCACCAATATACATCCCAGGTCTCTTACGTACTGCATCAAGGCCCTTAAGGACCTTAATACTCGAAGAATCGTAACTATTCTCTGACATATTATTCTCTCAATGGTTATTCAATTACCGTTACACGTCCCTGTTCCACATGAAACATCCTACTGGGAGGCGTGTGTAACGAATCGACTATTGCAGCAGGATCAATGGCGGTCACAAAAACTTGTGCTTCGGTATCCGTTAACTGCTTAAGCAATAGCTGCCTATGCTGTGCATCCAACTCGGACGGAAGATCGTCCACAAGATAAATACTGTTTTTATCTATTTGTTGTTTGAGCAACTTTCCCTGTGCAATACGCAGTGCACAGACTAATAATTTCAATTGACCACGGGACAGGGCATCCTGCGCTGGCAAAGTGCCTACACGAAGTCTAAGGTCAGCTTTATGGGGACCGCTGACGGTATGACCTGTGGCCAAATCTCTGGAATATTGGTTTTCGAGTAGTTCTGCAAAATCCGTTTTACTATCCCAGCCGCGCGTAAATGAAACCTTCACATCTACACTCGGTAAAAACTCCCCGATTATACCCTTAAGTAGCTCATTTAACGAGTCTACATAATGGTTTCGTATTTCGGTGACCTGCTCGGCATAGCGCACAAACTCTTGGTCCCAAAATTGAATATGACTGTAAGCCGAACCGTTTCTAAGTAATTGATTTCTTTGTTTAAGAACGCGGCGAACATTCGTCCAAGCGCCATAAAACTGTGGGTCAGCATGAAATGCGCCCCAATCGATAAATTGTCGACGGGATTTTGGGCCTTCAAACAGTAAAGAAAAGCTTTCAGGTGTGATCACTTGAATAGGTAAAGCTTCGGCTAAGGTCGACAGACGTTTAACTTTTTCGCCGTCGATTTTCACTTCCGTCTCACCATTGCGAAATCGGCGTAAACCAATTTTACTGTCACCGCGCGCTAAATTTAAAGTCGCAAATAGCGTTAATTTATCGTCATCGTGATTAATCACTCGTTGGGATAAATGGCTGCGAAAAGAGCGCCCCATACCGAGGAAATAAATGGCCTCTAAAATACTGGTTTTTCCGCTGCCATTTTGACCATAAATCACGTTAATCCCAGGTGCGGGGATTAACTGTGCGGACTGAATGTTGCGAAACGCTTCGATATTGAGACGGGTCAGGCTCATGCATTACTCATTAAGCCGCGTAAACGGCGTAGGCAAGGATTCATAGCACTTAACGAGCAACTCAATCGCTGCCACAGGCTAAGACTATCGGTAAATGAGTGAAGGAATGGCCAATGCTGTGCATTAAACACTGTGCCGCCGTTAAGCGGCATAGACATCGAAGACAGAGGTACAGACACGGGTAACGTAAAAATCGATGGTTTATAAGCGCATCGGCATAACCACATACATGGAATCTTCTTCCAAATGGTTTTCGATTAGGGCGCTGGAGTTACCATCAATGAGCGTGATACGCACATCATCGGACTTAAGGTTGTTGAGCACGTCCAGTAAATAACTGACGTTAAAACCAATTTCTAAGGCCTGATTGTTGTATTCCACATCAATGATTTCTTCCGCTTCTTCCTGTTCAGGATTATTAGCGGTGATCTTGAGCAGACCATTTTCGAGTTGAATACGCACACCACGGAATTTTTCATTGGATAAAATAGAAGCCCGCGTCAGCGCTTGCTTCAAGTGATTACGACTCGCAATCACAATTTTATCACCGCCCTTTGGCAATACACGGCGATAATCAGGGAAGCGACCATCGACTAATTTACTGGTAAATACTGTGTTAGCCGTGGTGGCACGAATAGCATTATCACCAATAGCAATGGTGATATCGAGATCGTCAGACTCCAATAAGCGCGCCATTTCAATTACGCCTTTACGGGGCACAATGACTTGTTTTTCCGGTAATTGTGCTTCAATCGTACGATGACTTAAGGCTAAACGATGGCCGTCGGTCGCTATCGCACGCAACACATTACCTTCAGTTTCAAACAATAATCCGTTGAGGTAATAGCGTACATCTTGGTTAGCCATTGAAAACTGCGTCGAGTCGATAATTGACTTCAACACGCCCTGCTTCAAGCTAAATTCAATCTCAGCTTGGAAGGCTTCAACGTTGGGGTATTCTTCTGCGGGCAACGTCGCTAAGGAAAAACGGCTACGGCCTGAACGCAACAACCATTTATTATCTTGTTGTTCGACTTTCAGTTCGCTTTGTTCTGGCAAAGACTTAACAATATCGAGCAGTTTCTTCGCCGGAACCGTAGTACGACCTTCTTCGATATCACCGTGAACCACAGCTTGGCCCACGAGTTCGACTTCTAAATCTGTACCAGTCAGCTTAAGTGAGTGACCACTTACTTCTACAAGGAGGTTAGACAAAATGGGCAAGTTATGGCGTCTTTCTACCGCACCACACACCAATTGCAACGGCTTTAATAGGGCATCCCTATCAATTGAGAATTTCATCGTGTCCAAATTCCTTGTTTTAAGAAGATAAGGTTCTAATCAAATTAGCATAATCTTCTTTAATGTCGTGGCTCTCTTCCCGTAGCTGAGCAATCTTACGACAGGCATGCAACACTGTGGTGTGATCTCTACCACCAAAAGCATCACCAATTTCCGGCAAGCTTTGGTTAGTTAATTCTTTGGATAACGCCATTGCCACTTGCCTTGGGCGCGCGACACTGCGTGAACGACGCTTAGACAACATATCAGCCATCTTGATCTTGTAGTATTCAGCTACGGTTTTCTGAATATTGTCTATAGTGACTAATTTTTCTTGAAGTGCCAAGAGGTCACGTAAGGCTTCACGAACAAAATCAATGGTAATTGGCCGACCCGTGAAGTTTGCGTTGGCGATAACGCGGTTTAACGCCCCTTCTAGCTCACGCACGTTTGAGCGTAAACGCTTAGCAATAAAGAAAGCCACTTCATCGGGTAAATTAATGCCGCTCTCTTGAGCTTTACGCATCAAAATCGCCACGCGGGTTTCTAACTCTGGTGGCTCAATCGCCACAGTTAAACCCCAACCGAAACGCGATTTCAATCTGTCTTCAACACCGTCGATCTCTTTTGGATAACGATCTGAAGTCAAAATAATTTGGTGATTCCCTTCAAGCAACGCATTGAAGGTATGGAAGAATTCTTCTTGGGATCTGTCTTTATTGGCAAAAAATTGAATATCATCGATAAACAAGGCCTCGACGCTACGGTAATAACGTTTAAATTCTTCGATCGCGTTGTTTTGCAGCGCTTTAACCATGTCCTGAACAAAACGCTCGGAATGCATGTAAACCACTTTGGCATTCGGATTATTTTTAATGATCCCATTACCTACAGCGTGCAACAAGTGAGTCTTACCTAGACCTGTTCCGCCATATAAAAATAGTGGATTATAAGCACCACCCGGATTTTCAGCCACTTGTAACGCCGCAGCCTTACCTAATTGGTTAGACTTACCTTCTACGAAGTTATCAAACTGGTAGCTAGGATTGATGTTACTGCGGTGATTCGCGTTCGCCATAGGCTCGGCTTGGACATTAAACGTCGTGCCTACCGTCGCTTTCGTTTGGGTATTGGGTGCTCGAGTTGGCGCAATCGGTGCCGGTACACTTGGCTTTTTCGCCGAAGGACGACTACCGATATCGAAACGCAATTTAGGCGCGTCGCTACCCATTTGCTCAGTAAAGAACTGATTAATGATATTGATGTACTTATCTCTGACCCAATCAAGCACGAAGCGGTTGGGCGCATAAAGCACCAGAGTATCTCCATCCATTTCGGCTTGTAACGGTCTGATCCACATACTGAACTGCTGAGCAGAAAGCTCATCTTGCAGTCGTCCGATACATTGTTGCCAAAGTGAAACAGCCACTTAGTTATCCCCAAAAGATCATCAAAAAAGAGGTGTATTCTATAGCGAGATCTCAAGGATCGCTATCCTTAAAAAATATTTATCCCCAGCGAGATCATTCTATGTGGATATCCTCGATCATCAAAGATCCAAAACGATCCTTTTATTCAGCACTAACCGCAAATCCTGCTTTATTAAGCGATCCACATTGATCTATAATGGCGCCCCTTCGATCGGCTCGAAGATCCCCTTCACTACTACATGTAGTGTCCGTACACAGAGTTATCCACATCTTATGGTGTATTCTGGGGATTGATCTAAGGGTACGCTGGCAGAAATAAAGCACTTACTTACTTTCGTTGTTGACGTGACTAAGTATTGTGATTACAATTCGGCCTCTTTTTTGCCCTTACCTCTATCCTAGAGATAAGGATATGTTCACTAATAACAAAGACGGATTGCCATCATGAGTAAACGTACTTTTCAACCTAGCAACCTGAAGCGCAAGCGTTCTCACGGCTTCCGCGCTCGTATGGCTACTGTAGGCGGCCGTAAGGTGCTTGCACGTCGTCGTGCGAAAGGTCGCGCTCGTTTATCTGCTTAATAAGTGGGTAACTAGTTGACTAGCTATACCTTTTCGCGGGAGTTACGTTTGTTAACTCCCGCGCAATTTAAATCTGTATTTTCCAATCCCATCAAAGCATCTTCTGCTGAAATTACCTTGCTCGCTATTCCTAACACGGAACAACATCCGCGTATGGGCCTTACTGTTGCTAAACGCTATGTAAAACGCGCCAATCAACGTAACCGTATTAAGCGCGTGATCAGAGATAGTTTTCGCTTAAATCAACACGACATTCCTCATCTTGATATTGTTGTGCTTGTCAGAAATGGCGTGATGGAAATGGAAAACGCTGAAATCAACAAATTGATAGAAAAGCTATGGCGCAAACTCAGTCGCCGCTACAATGGCTAGCGACCACGTTAATTCGTGGCTATCAAGTATTCATAAGCCCTATACTGGGCCCTCGATGCCGTTTCAATCCCACCTGCTCTCACTACGCTATTGAAGCAATAAAAGTGCATGGAACCGCGAAAGGTTGTTGGTTTGCATTGAAACGCATATTAAAATGTCACCCTTTACATCCCGGCGGTAGTGATCCCGTCCCCCCTAAAAATGATAGGTGTAATAAATAGGCTATGGAATCTCAACGCAATATATTGCTCATAGGACTACTGTTTGTCAGCTTTTTGCTGTGGCAACAGTGGCAAGCAGACAAAGCTCCTAAACCCGTTGCAACCGAATCGTCCTTAGTGGCGAACGCGGCAAGCTCGCACAGTGCCGATGTTCCAGAAGCTGATACAGGTGTTCCTGCTGCAGCAGTTACTGCAAACAGCAAACTGATTACGGTAAAAACAGATCAGTTAGACATTCAGATCAATCCAGTGGGTGGTGACATCGTTTTTGCTGCGTTAGTTTCGCACAAAAAAGAACTAGAGAAAGATCAACCATTTGTATTGCTTGAGCAAACGAATGATTTCACTTATATCGCTCAAAGTGGCCTAATTGGTCGCGATGGTATTGATAGCAGCGCAAAAGGCCGTGCCGCATTTAGCACAACGGCAACTGAATATACCTTAGCCGAAGGCCAAGATACCTTAGAAGTACCGTTAACTTATATCGCTGACAATGGTGTGACTTACACTAAAGTGTTCGTATTCCATCGCGGTAAGTTCAACATAGATGTTGACTATAAAATCAACAACACTTCAGCAGCACCACTGCAAGTTCAGATGTATGGTCAGATTAAACAAACGATCAAGCCATCTGAAAGCAGCATGATGATGCCTACCTATCGTGGTGGTGCGTTCTCAACGAATGATGTGCGCTATGAAAAATACAACTTTGACGACATGGCCAAAAGTAACCTGAACCAAGCCACTTTAGGCGGTTGGGCAGCCATGTTACAACACTATTTCGTTTCAGCTTGGGTGCCACCCGCAACTGACAGCAACACCATTTTTTCTAGTGTCAGTGCTGGCGGTTTAGCTAATATTGGTTTCCGCGGCGCGGTATACGATATTGCACCTGGTGCCAGCCAAGAAATTAGCTCACAGTTCTATGTTGGTCCTAAGGATCAAGCAGCACTGTCAGCGATTTCTGAAACCTTAAATCTAGTGGTTGATTACGGTTTCTTATGGTGGTTAGCGGTTCCTATTCACTGGCTATTGATGTTCTATCAATCATTCGTCGGTAACTGGGGTGTGGCAATTATTCTGATAACATTAACCGTTCGTGGTTTACTGTTCCCGCTGACAAAGGCGCAGTACACCTCAATGGCGAAGATGCGTAATCTGCAACCTAAGCTAACAGATTTGAAAGAACGCTTTGGTGATGACCGTCAAAAGATGGGTCAAGCCATGATGGAACTGTATAAGAAAGAAAAAGTTAACCCTATGGGTGGCTGTTTACCTATTATTTTACAGATGCCAATCTTCATTGCCTTATACTGGGTATTGCTAGAAAGCTTCGAATTACGTCATGCACCATTTATGCTGTGGATCCACGATTTATCGGTACAAGATCCTTACTACATACTGCCGCTGCTGATGGGCGTCTCTATGTTTGTAATGCAGAAGATGCAACCAATTGCGCCGACAATGGATCCAATGCAAGTGAAAATGATGCAATGGATGCCAGTAATCTTTACCGTATTCTTCCTGTGGTTCCCATCAGGTCTAGTACTGTACTGGTTAGTAGGTAACATAGTTGCCATCACGCAGCAGAAGATTATTTATGCAGGTCTTGAGAAAAAAGGCTTAAAATAAGCCCTACCTTTAGCAAAGCATAAAGTGAAAATAATACTAAAGGCGGCTTAATTAGCCGCCTTTTCCTTTACATGATTTGATAGATATTAGTTTGGTGGGTATTTCCGTGACAACTGACACTATCGTGGCTCAAGCCACCGCGCCCGGACGTGGCGGCGTTGGCATCATCCGAATTTCAGGCAACAAGGCCAGTGATGTCGCTATGGCCGTATTGGGTCATCTTCCTAAAACGAGATATGCCGATTATTGCGACTTTAAAAGTGCAACAGGCCAAGTAATCGACCAAGGCATAGCGCTGTTTTTTAAAGGCCCCAATTCCTTTACTGGCGAAGATGTATTAGAGCTTCAAGGCCACGGCGGCCAAATCGTTCTAGACATGCTGATCAAACGTGTAATGGAAGTCGGTGGTATTCGAATAGCCAAACCCGGTGAGTTCAGCGAACAAGCCTTTATGAACGACAAGCTAGACTTAACCCAAGCCGAAGCGATTGCCGATCTTATCGATGCCACCAGTGAGCAAGCGGCTAAAAGCGCGCTGCAATCACTCCAGGGTGAATTTTCTAAGGAAGTCCATGAGCTGGTGGATCAAGTCACTAACCTACGTTTATATGTAGAAGCTGCGATTGATTTCCCCGATGAAGAAGTCGACTTTTTAAGTGATGGCAAAATTGCCAATGCACTCTACAAAATCATCGACAAACTTGACCTAGTGCAAGCCAGTGCTAAACAAGGTTCTATCATCCGCGAAGGCATGAAAGTCGTGATCGCGGGTCGTCCTAACGCCGGAAAATCCAGCTTATTAAACGCCTTAGCCGGTAAAGAATCGGCTATTGTTACCGAAATTGCTGGTACAACACGGGATGTATTACGTGAGCACATCCACTTAGATGGCATGCCGCTGCACATTATAGATACCGCAGGCCTACGTGATACGACAGATACCGTTGAACAAATTGGTATAGAACGCGCGTGGAATGAAATAAACAGTGCCGATCGGGTGTTATTTATGGTGGATGGCACCACCACTGCCGCCGTTAATCCCCATGATATTTGGCCTGACTTTATCGATCGCCTGCCCTCAAATTTAGGTGTAACAGTGATCCGCAATAAAGCCGATCTTACTGGCGAAGACTTAATGATGACAGAGGAACAAGGTTATAGTGTTTACCGGATCTCGGCTAAAACGGGCTTAGGTGTTGAACAGTTAAAGCAGCATTTAAAATCACTCATGGGCTACCAGAGTAACCTCGAAGGTGGCTTTATCGCCCGGCGTCGTCACTTAGAAGCCCTAGAACTCGCCGCAAGCCATCTGCAATTGGGTAAAGAACAATTAGAAGTTTATCTAGCAGGAGAGCTGCTGGCAGAAGAGTTACGCATGTGCCAATTAGCACTATCAGAAATCACTGGCCGCTTCACCTCAGATGATCTCTTAGGCAAAATTTTTAGCTCTTTCTGTATCGGAAAATAACTAACCTTAATATTATTTCCAGATAAATCAGCCCATACAATATGGGCTGATTTTTTATCTACAACCGAATATTTCCACTCATCGACTAACTCATGATTCGACGTGGCGGTAATGATCTTGCATTTGATAGGATCTTGCATAAAGCGCAAACATCAATGCCGCCAAGATGGCAAAACCAGCAAAGAAAAACATCTGAAATGCGGTAATACTGATCCCCGTCTGGGCAATTTGCTCAGTCACAGCCGGACTTTTCACACTGACGTTCGCCAGTAACACCCATAAGTTACCTACGGTCACTGATAAGGTCCAAAAACTCATGATAGTGCCTTTCATGGCTTTAGGCGCTTGGCTGTAGGCAAACTCTAGCCCAGTGGCAGAGACTAATACTTCACCAAAGGTGAGCAAAGCATAGGGCACAATCTGCCAAAATATTGATAATACCGAGCCGCCATCCATCACCAATTGAATGCTACCAACGACTATCCAGCTCACGCCCGTGATGGCAATCCCAGCCCCCATTTTACGCAAAGCAGTTAACTTTATACCCATGCGCTCAATCGCCGGATATAACACAAAGTTATTAAATGGGATCAGTAACATAACTAATAATGGGTTTAAAGCTTGCATCATGGCGGGTTCAAACCAATCAGGTTTAGACATGTCATTGGCTTGCAGTATCCAAGTGGACGCTTTCTGATCGAACAAAGACCAAAAGGGAGTCACTAACGCAAATAAGATTAAGATCCGTAGTACTGAACGCACCCCATCAACGGCGATATCCGGATGGATCCCCCTAGCCCGTTCGAGTTGCAATGAAGCCCCTGCGCCAACAAATCCCATCACTAGTACTAACGCACAACACAAACCAGCAACGATACCTAAGGTTGGAATATTCACTAAGGCATACGCTGCAGAAATTATCCCAACTAAAGCTAACACTAAACCTATGTTGGCTTGACCAGCGATTTTAGTGAGCAATGCGGTACGAATAACGGGTAAAAAACCATGGGGATTTTTCGGTTCGGGTGGCATATGCACATAACGTTTGCGGCCTAACCAGAAGAACACAGTTGCAATAAACATTAAGACACCAGGGATCCCAAATGCGACCGCAGCACCATAATATTTCAATAGTAATGGCATAGATAACGAGGCGAAGAAGGAGCCAAAGTTAATCGTAAAATAAAATAGATCAAACGCTTTCTGCGCCAATGTTTTATTGGTTTGATCAAATTGATCTCCCATAAAGGAAGAAACCAAGGGCTTAATCCCACCCGATCCGAGCGCAATTAAAAATAATCCCGTATAAAACCCTTGAATACTGTGTTCAAAAATAGCGAGAAACGCATGGCCAACACAGTAAATTAAACTTAACCATAAGATAGTATTGTATTTACCGAAAAAACGATCGGCAATCCAACCACCGAGTAACGGGAAAAAATACACTCCAATGACAAAGGAATGGAACACATCCTTAGCCATAGTTCCGCGCAGTTCTTCTGGAATAGACAACAAAAGTGCTGTCATCAAGAATGGGGTAAGAATATTCCGCATACCGTAAAAGCTAAAACGTTCACAAGCTTCACTGGCTATGATGTAAGGAATTTGCCGTGGCCACTGGGGCGCATTTACGGGTGTTGTCATGGATCATCCTATTATAATTATTTGATTTTAAATGAAATTAACTTTTTAAATATATTAATTATGTATCAAGAAGCTAAAGGTAACATGTAAGCGAAACCAACCTTATATAAAGGATGCAAAAACTGCAAAAATCACGTATCGCTTCTGTGGTCCTATCCACATTTCCTTTATGATGAACATAATAATAGCCATTCAGCTATCTATTTAATTAAAATTAGTTTTAAAAACAACAACACACTGAGAAATCATAATGGCAAAGATTGAAGTAATCGTTGGTACAACATTGGGCAGTGCAGAGTATGTTGCCGACGAAATGATGGCCCAATTAATGGAGCAAGGACACCAAGTTCAAGTTCATTTAACCCCAACATTGTGCGAAATAGACACCCATGCACTGTGGATTATCGTGTCATCAACTCATGGAGCTGGTGATCTTCCAGATAATATTCAGCCTTTTTTCAACGAAATTACCGAGCAAAAACCGGATCTCAGCCAAGTAAACTTTGCCTTATGTGCAATTGGTGACTCAAGTTACGATACCTTTTGCCAAGGCCCAGAAAAATTAATTTCGGCCATTCAAGACTGCGATGCAAAAGCCTTTGTGGATAAGATCCAGATCGATGTACAGCTTGATCCTGTGCCGGAAGACCCAGCCCTTGCATGGTTAGCACAATGGCAACAGGACATTTAAGATCGCTTATTGGATAAGGTCCCGAACTATGTACAGTTTAGATCCTATTTATCCACAATTTACTTATTTAAAGTATAAACATGTGGATAAGCTATTATTTAGATCTGATCAACCTCTGTACTATTCACAGTCCGATCTGCTTAATGATCCGCCTTGTGGATAAGTAGGCGATCTATCCCCATGTTTAATGACATTAGATCGCGATCAGATCACAGGATCAAGATCGCGCTAATTAATGATTTATATAATTAATTTGGGTTATGCACAGAAAAACGCGATCCTAATAGTAAACATAATAAGAAGATCTATATAAAGATCTTAAGATCTATTAGTCCGGATCATCTCGATCGAACAGCGTAAAATGATCATTCACCTAAGACGAAGCAAATGCTAAAATGCTCGGCTCGTACTGAGTCTCTTAGCAATTGAAGGTAGTGGCATGCATTTTCATGAACGGTTTGATGTTATTGTTGTTGGTGGTGGTCATGCCGGAACTGAAGCCGCATTGGCAGCAGCAAGAATGGGATCAAAAACATTATTACTAACGCACAATATCGATACGTTAGGACAAATGTCATGTAATCCAGCGATCGGTGGCATAGGCAAAGGCCATTTAGTGAAAGAAATTGACGCCTTAGGTGGTGCAATGGCAATCGCAACCGATTATGCAGGGATCCAATTTAGAACCTTAAATTCAAGTAAAGGCCCAGCAGTACGAGCAACACGAGCACAGGCTGACCGTGCACTGTATCGTCAAAAAATCCAAAATATATTACAAAACCAACCTAACTTACGTATTTTCCAACAAGCCGTAGATGACTTAATTGTTGAAAATCATCAAGTAGTTGGTGTAGTTACCCAAATGGGTTTAGCTTTTGAATCTCCAGCTGTTGTATTAACAACAGGTACATTCTTAAGCGGCAAAATTCATATAGGCTTAGAAAACTACAGCGGTGGCCGTGCAGGCGATCCACCAGCGATTGCTTTAGCAAATCGATTACGTGAATTACCGATCCGAGTTGGCCGTTTAAAAACAGGTACACCGCCACGCATCGATGCAAACACGATCGATTTTTCTCAAATGGCTGAACAGAAAGGCGATTCTCCGTTACCTGTCATGTCATTTATGGGGGATGTCAGTCATCATCCAAAACAGATTTCTTGCTGGATCACTCACACCAATGAAAAAACCCATGAAATTATTCGTGGTGGTTTAGACAGAAGCCCTATGTATTCAGGCGTCATCGAAGGTATTGGTCCACGTTATTGCCCATCGATTGAAGACAAGATCCACCGCTTTGCGGATAAATCTTCGCATCAGATCTTCATCGAACCAGAAGGTTTAAATACCAATGAGATCTATCCTAACGGGATCTCTACTAGTTTACCTTTCGATGTACAGTTGAATTTAGTACGTTCGATCAAAGGCATGGAAAACGCAGAAATCATGCGTCCAGGTTATGCGATCGAATACGATTATTTCGATCCAAGAGATCTAAAAAACTCATTAGAAACCAAAGCGATCAACGGTTTATTCTTCGCTGGCCAAATAAACGGCACTACAGGTTATGAAGAAGCCGGTGCTCAAGGTTTGTTAGCAGGCATGAATGCCTCACTGCAAGTGCAAGGCAAAGAAGCCTGGTGTCCACGCCGTGACGAAGCGTATCTTGGAGTGCTAGTTGACGATTTATCGACTCTAGGTACCAAAGAACCGTACCGCATGTTTACTAGCCGTGCCGAATACCGTTTGCTACTCCGTGAAGATAACGCTGATATTCGCTTAACGGCAAAAGGTCGCGAATTAGGTTTAGTTGACGACACTCGCTGGGCGGCATTTAGTGAGAAGTTAGAATCGATCGAACTTGAGTTACAACGTTTGCGCGCTCAATGGGTGCATCCAAATTCACCTTTGATCCATGCGTTAAACCCACACTTGAATACGCCTATCTCTCGCGAAGCATCATTTGAAGAATTACTGCGTCGTCCAGAAATGGATTACAGCAAGTTGATGCAGATCGAAGGTTTTGGTCCAGGGCTTGAAGATCCACAGGCGGCTGAGCAAGTTCAGATCCAAGTTAAGTATTCTGGTTATATTCAACGTCAGCAGGAAGAGATCAACAAAGCTGTGCGTAATGAGAACACTGGTTTGCCTTTGACGCTCGATTACAAAGAAGTACCGGGCTTGTCGAACGAGGTGATTGCTAAGTTAAATAACCATAAACCAGAAACCATAGGCCAAGCCTCACGGATCTCTGGTATTACGCCTGCGGCTATTTCAATTTTGTTGGTTCACCTCAAAAAGCGTGGCTTATTACGTAAGAGTGCGTAAAAGCTAGCTTAATCGCTGCTTAGGTCATAGAAGGGAAGCATTCAGGCTTCCCTTCATCGTTTTCGGGCTTCATAATAGCCTTCGCGTTCATAATCGTATCTTTGTTGAGGTTGCTCAGTGTTATCTGCCCAGTTAGAGGCTTATTTAGCCGAAATTAATTTGCCCGCAACCGTCGAGCAGAAAAAACAACTAATTGATTTTGTTGGTATGCTCAACAAATGGAATAAAGCCTATAACCTGACATCGGTGAGAGATCCCGAAGCTATGCTGATCCGTCATATCATGGACAGTTTAGTGGTTTCAAAACATCTGCAAGGTGAACGTTTTATCGATGTAGGCACTGGACCAGGTTTACCAGGGATCCCGTTAGCCATTATGAATCCCGATAAACAATTTGTGTTATTGGACAGCTTAGGTAAACGTATTCGTTTTCAAAAACAAGTGTCCTTTGAATTAGGCATACATAACATCAGTTCAGTTGAAAGCCGTGTAGAAGCGTATCAACCGGAGGATAAATTCGACGGTGTATTAAGTCGTGCATTTGCCTCAATCCAAGATATGCTGACTTGGTGCCATCATCTCCCCGCCGAACATGGACAGTTTTATGCACTTAAAGGCCAGTTGAATGATGAAGAGATGCAACATATTCCAAGTGGATTTGTGGTGAAAGAAGTTATCGAGCTTAAGGTGCCTAAACTCGATGAAAAAAGACATTTATTGAAGATAATCAAAGAATAACAGGCTTAAAAGTGATAAATAAATCATTTATAAGCAAGGGCAATAAACCAGCATTTACATACAGGGTGATATTGTGGGTAAAGTGATTGCCGTGGCTAACCAGAAAGGTGGCGTAGGAAAAACAACTACTTGCGTTAACCTCGCCGCTTCGTTAGCAGCAACAAAACGTAAAGTATTATTGATCGATCTCGATCCTCAAGGTAATGCCACCATGGGGAGCGGTGTCGATAAGTATGATGTAGCTAATACAGCCTATGAATTATTGGTTGAAGAAAAATCCTTCGACGAGATCGTCATTAAAAACACTGCGGGTAAGTATGATCTGATCGCCAGTAATGGCGATGTCACTGCGGCAGAAATCAAATTGATGGAGTTTTTTGCCCGTGAGATCCGTTTGCGTAACGCGCTCGCACCGATCAAAGATCAATATGATTATATCTTTATCGACTGCCCTCCTTCATTGAACATGTTGACCGTAAACGCTATGTCTGCGGCCGACTCTGTACTCGTGCCTATGCAGTGTGAATATTATGCCCTCGAAGGCTTAACTGCACTGATTGATACCATCACTAAGCTTGCTGCTATGGTTAATCCTGGACTTGGTATCGAAGGCATTTTACGTACTATGTATGATCCGCGTAATCGTTTATCTAATGATGTGTCCGATCAGCTAAAACAGCATTTTGGTGACAAAGTCTACCGTACTGTTATCCCACGTAATGTGAGGCTGGCAGAAGCACCAAGTTTTGGAGCGCCTGCTATGTATTACGATAAATCGAGTGCCGGCGCTAAGGCGTATCTAGCGCTTGCGGGTGAAATGATCCGTCGTTCAGAACAACAAACTCAGGCTAAGCAAGCGTAAAGGATCACCATGACGTTAAAGAAAAGAGGATTAGGCAAAGGGTTAGATGCCCTACTGAGTAACAGCCATGCCGCCAGTAAAAAGCACACTGACGAAGCTGATGTTGTCGATAAAAAAGAAGAGCTTATCCATCTCGATTTAGACTTATTACAGCCAGGTAAATATCAACCTCGTAAAGACATGTCCCCCGAAGCGTTGGAAGAACTGGCACACTCTATCCGCAACCAAGGCATTATTCAGCCTATCGTTGTGAGACAAGTGACGAATAACATGTATGAGATCATTGCGGGTGAACGTCGTTGGCGTGCTGCGCAACTTGCTGGCTTGAATAAAATTCCCTGCATTGTAAAGCAAGTAGCTGATGAAGCCGCTGTTGCTATTGCTTTGATTGAAAACATCCAGCGTGAAGACTTAAATGCCATGGAAGAAGCCATTGCATTGCAACGTTTAATGCAAGAGTTTGAACTGACTCACCAACAGGTTGCCGATGTTGTGGGAAAATCCAGAGCGAGTGTATCTAACTTGTTACGTTTAAATGGCTTAAATGAGCCTGTTAAGCGTCTACTCGAGTATGGCGACATTGATATGGGTCATGCTCGCGCTTTGTTGGCAATTGAGGGAGAAGAACAAACAAATCTTGCGAGATTAGTGGCCGCTAAGGAATTAACCGTTCGCGAAACTGAACGATTAATTAATCAAACCTTAAATCCGCCTAAACAAGCCGAAACTACGACTAAAGATCAAGATGTTTGTCGTTTAGAGCAGCAGTTAATTGAAAGATTAGGTGCCAAGGTTTCGATCGCTCATAGCAGTAAGGGCACGGGTAAAATTGTAATTAACTATCAGAATCTGGCTGAATTAGACGGAATTCTTAGTAAAATTCATTAATGTCTGTAGATTAACAGTTTTTAATGTAAATTTGTGACAGATGCTAATCTTACATTTTAACTCGTTTGGCGCGAGATCACGTTAAAAGTGTTGTTTTTCCTTATCTCAAAGTTGCAATGAAGGCGTGAAAAGGTATACTTTCGCAAGCTTTTTGTGCATCGACATAAATACGGGTATTTGTCATCCGGTCATCGAAACAAAAAGTATGAATGCGGAGAGGATGAATTGAGTAAGGTTTTAGCGCGTCGTGGCCGGTGGTCAGCCTATAAATTGGTGATGATGCAGGCGGCGGTCGCTGGGGGTGCTTCAATTCTCTTTTTCGCCGTGTGGGGAGTTCAGTTTGGCTATTCTGCATTAGCAGGTGGTTCAATCGCTGTGCTCCCTAATTTTGTATTCGCAACCCTCGCTTTCTCCCACACGGGAGCAAGTTCAGCTGCAAAAGTCATAAAGACTTTTTACTGGGGGGAAGCGGTAAAGTTGCTGTTAACCATCGCAATGTTTTCGTTTGTGTTTATCAATCTTAAGGTCGCTTTTATGCCGCTTTTTGTTTGTTATGTGCTGACGCTAATCGTGCATTGGACAGCTCCTTTATACTTCAAGCAAAGTTAAGTGGGATGAATCATGGCTGCAACTGGTGAAGCGTTAACACCGCAGGGCTATATCCAACATCACCTTACCAACTTAAGTGTTGGTGAAGGCTTTTGGACATGGCACATTGATTCGTTGTTCTTTTCGGTTGGTCTTGGTGTTCTGTTCCTGTGGATTTTCCGCAGCGTTGGTAAAAAAGCGACTTCCGGTGTTCCTGGCAAACTGCAATGTTTTGTTGAGATTATCGTCGAGTTCGTAAATAACAGCGTGAAAGAAAGTTTTCATGGTCGCAATGCTCTGATCGCGCCTTTAGCTCTGACCATTTTTGTATGGGTATTCATGATGAACTTCATGGATATGATCCCTGTAGATTGGCTGCCTCACGCAGCAAGTTTAATGGGTATTCCCTATCTAAAAGCGGTTCCGACGACTGACGTTAACATTACCTTTAGCTTAGCTATTGGTGTGTTCGTGCTGATTATTTTTTACAGCATTAAGGTCAAAGGTGTGTCTGGGTTTGTTAAAGAATTGACACTACAGCCCTTTAACCATAAGGCAATGATACCCGTCAACCTCCTATTAGAGACTGTTACTTTGATTGCTAAGCCAATTTCATTGGCATTGCGACTCTTTGGTAACTTGTACGCAGGTGAGTTGATCTTCATCCTTATTGCGCTGATGTATGGTACCAACTTGTTATTATCTACCCTAGGTGTGACTCTGCAACTGGGCTGGTTAATATTCCACATTTTGGTTATCACGCTGCAGGCGTTTATCTTCATGATGTTGACCATTGTTTATTTAAGCATGGCGCATGAAGATCATTAAGGATTGCTGAAGAAATTTTAAACTAAATCATCAACTAATATAGATTTAGATACTGGAGATACAGATGGAAACGATTTTAGGCATGACAGCTATCGCTGTTGCTCTGCTGATTGGTATGGGTGCTCTTGGTACTGCAATCGGTTTCGGCTTATTAGGCGGTAAGTTCTTGGAAGGCGCTGCGCGTCAACCAGAAATGGCTCCTATGCTACAAGTTAAAATGTTCATCGTAGCGGGTCTTCTTGACGCCGTAACTATGATCGGTGTTGGTATCGCATTATTTATGCTATTTACCAACCCACTGGGTGCAATGCTGTAAAAAACGCTTCTGTCTTAACTCTAAATAGGAGGCTGTTGTGAATTTCAACGCTACCCTAATCGGTCAGACGGTCGCCTTTATCATCTTCGTGTGGTTTTGCATGAAGTTTGTATGGCCCCCTTTGATGAATGCCATCGAAGAGCGCCAAAAAAGGATTGCTGACGGTCTAGCTGATGCTGATCGTGCGGTAAAAGACCTGGAGTTGGCACAAGCGAAAGCGACTGACCAACTAAAAGAAGCCAAGGTAACGGCTAATGAAATTATTGAGCAAGCTAACAAGCGTAAAGCTCAAATAGTTGAAGAAGCCAAAACCGAAGCAGACGCTGAGCGTGCTAAAATCATCGCTCAGGGTAAAGCAGAAATTGAAGCTGAACGTAATCGCGTCAAAGAGGATCTGCGTAAGCAGGTTGCTACTCTTGCCATCATGGGTGCTGAGAAGATCCTTGAGCGTTCTATTGATCCAGCCGCCCACAGTGACATAGTTAATAAACTAGTCGCTGAAATTTGATAAGGGAGTTGAGTTATGGCTGAATTAACCACCATCGCTCGCCCTTACGCAAAGGCAGCTTTTGACTTTGCTATTGAACAAGATGCAGTGGATTCTTGGGCTGAAATGCTCACGTTTGCCGCATTGGTGAGTGAAAACGAAACCATGCAACCACTGTTAGCTGGCTCTTTAGCCAGCACTAAGCTCGCAGCACTCTTTATTAGTGTGTGTGGTGAGCAAGTCAATGTGCAAGGTCAGAACCTGATAAAGGTAATGGCTGAAAACGGTCGCTTAAAGGTGCTACCTGCTGTATCTCAGTTATTTACTGAATACCGTAATGAGTGGGCAAAAGAAGTAGAAGCTGATGTGGTTTCTGCAACTGAGCTGAGCTCTGAACAACAACAGCAGATTAGTATTTCTTTAGAGAAACGTCTCGCACGCAAAGTTAAGCTGAATTGTAGCACTGACGCCGCGCTCATCGCCGGTGTAATAATTAAGACAGGAGACCTAGTCATCGATGGCTCGGTCCGCGGTAAGTTATCGCGTCTGTCTGATAAGCTGCAGTCGTAATTGGGAGTTTGAGCATGCAACTGAATTCCACTGAAATCAGCGATCTGATTAAGCAGCGGATCGAGCAGTTCGAAGTCGTTAGCGAATCTCGTAACGAAGGTACTATCGTTGCGGTAAGTGACGGCATCATCCGCATCCACGGCCTAGCCGACGTGATGCAAGGTGAGATGATCGAACTGCCTGGTAACCGTTTTGCAATCGCGTTGAACCTTGAACGTGATTCTGTCGGTGCCGTAGTAATGGGTCCTTATGCTGATTTAGCAGAAGGCGTAAAAGTGAAAACGACTGGCCGTATTCTGGAAGTTCCAGTTGGCCGCGGTCTTCTTGGCCGTGTTGTTAACACTCTAGGTGAGCCAATTGACGGTAAAGGACCTATCGATAACGATGGTTTCTCGCCAATTGAAGTTATCGCACCAGGTGTTATTGAACGTCAGTCTGTTGATCAACCAGTTCAAACTGGTTACAAAGCCGTTGATGCCATGATCCCTATCGGTCGTGGTCAACGTGAATTGATCATTGGCGACCGTCAAACTGGTAAAACAGCAATGGCGATCGACGCAATTATCAACCAGAAAAATTCTGGCATTAAATGTGTGTACGTCGCGATTGGCCAAAAGGCTTCTACTATCGCTAACGTAGTGCGCAAGCTAGAAGAACACGGTGCGTTAGCTAACACTATCGTTGTTGTTGCAACTGCTTCTGAAGCCGCTGCTCTACAATACTTAGCGCCATATTCTGGTTGTTCTATGGGTGAATACTTCCGTGACCGCGGTGAAGATTCTTTGATCGTATACGATGATTTGTCTAAGCAAGCAGTTGCTTATCGTCAAATTTCGTTACTGCTCAAGCGTCCACCAGGCCGTGAAGCTTACCCAGGTGACGTATTCTATCTACACTCACGTTTATTAGAGCGTGCATCACGCGTTAACGCGATTTATGTAGAGAAGTTCACTAAAGGTGCAGTAACTGGCAAAACTGGTTCTTTAACCGCGCTGCCGATTATTGAAACGCAAGCGGGTGACGTTTCTGCATTCGTACCGACCAACGTAATTTCTATTACCGATGGTCAGATCTTCCTTGAGACCGATCTGTTTAACTCTGGCCTACGTCCAGCGGTTAACCCAGGTATTTCTGTTTCTCGTGTTGGTGGTGCGGCTCAGACTAAGATCATCAAGAAACTGTCTGGTGGTATTCGTACCGCACTAGCACAGTATCGTGAGCTTGCTGCGTTCTCGCAATTTGCATCTGATCTTGACGATGCAACACGTGCTCAGCTTGAGCATGGTGTGCGTGTTACCGAACTGATGAAGCAAAAGCAATATGCTCCTATGAGCGTAGCCGCTCAAGCTGTGTCTATTTTCTCAGCTGAAAAAGGTTACCTGAAGAGTGTTGAGCTGAATAAGGTCGGTAATTTCGAAGCCGCTCTGCTCTCGTTCATGAACAGCGAGCATGCTCCTTTAATGAAGCTTATCAATGATACTGGCGATTATAGCGCTGATATCGAAGCTGAATTAAAAGCTGGCCTCGACAAGTTCGTAGCAACCCAAACCTGGTAACAATGATAGAGGTGTCTTAAGACACCTCAGGTCCAGATTGGAGAGTAGAGATGGCCGGCGCTAAAGAGATTAAAACCAAGATCGCGAGTGTGAAAAACACTCAGAAGATCACGTCCGCCATGGAAATGGTGGCAGCCAGCAAAATGCGCAGAGCGCAGGAACGCATGGCTGCGAGCCGTCCATATGCGGAAAGCATGCGTAAGGTGATCGGTCACGTAGCGCAAGGTTCTCTCGAGTATAAACACCCCTATTTGGAGGTGAGAGAGGCTAAGCGGGTTGGTTACATTGTTGTAGCAACCGACCGTGGCCTTTGTGGTGGTCTGAACGTTAACCTTTTCAAGAAGGTTGTCGCAGACGTGAAAAGCTGGAAAGCCCAAGGTGCAGAATTTGAATTTTGCCCAATTGGCGCACGTAGTGTGCAGTTTTTCAAAAGCTTCGGTGGACAAGTGTCTGCTCACGCTTCAGGTTTAGGCGATGCTCCAAAGCTCGCTGACTTGATCGGGACAGTCGGTGTCATGCTAGAAGCTTACAACGAAGGCAAGCTGGATCGTCTGTACGTGGTATTTAACAAATTTGTGAATACTATGACGCAGACTCCTGTGATCGAGCAGCTGCTACCTTTGCCTAAATCAGAAGATGATGAAATTGCTCATCGTTGGGATTATATCTACGAGCCAGATCCAAAAGCACTTTTGGATACCTTATTGGTTCGTTATGTAGAATCTCAGGTTTACCAAGGTGTTGTTGAAAACATTGCCTCTGAACAAGCTGCCCGTATGGTGGCGATGAAGTCGGCAACTGACAACGCTGGTGAGCTGATTAACGACTTGCAATTGGTCTATAACAAGGCCCGTCAGGCTGCGATTACGCAGGAACTGTCGGAAATTGTTTCTGGTGCCTCTGCGGTTTAGGTTAGGTAACGAATACAAGTTTTAGAGGATTAATCATGAGCACAGGTACTGTTGTCCAAGTGATTGGCGCGGTTGTGGACGTAGAGTTCCCACAAGATGCCGTACCTCAAGTATATGACGCTCTGAAAATCGTAGGTGAAGGCCCGTGTAATGGTTTGGTGCTGGAAGTTCAGCAACAGCTAGGTGGTGGTGTAGTTCGTACCATCGCTATGGGTTCTTCTGACGGTCTGCGTCGTGGTCTTGAAGTAGTAAACTCAGGTTCACCTATTACTGTTCCAGTTGGTACCGCCACTCTTGGCCGTATCATGAACGTATTAGGCGAGCCTATTGATGAAGCGGGTCCAATCGGTGAAGAAGAGCGTTATGTTATTCACCGTACAGCTCCTTCATACGAAGATCAATCAAGCTCTACTGAACTGTTAGAGACTGGCATCAAGGTTATCGACCTTGTTTGTCCATTCGCTAAGGGCGGTAAAGTCGGTTTGTTCGGTGGTGCGGGTGTTGGTAAGACAGTTAACATGATGGAACTGATTAACAACATCGCTAAAGCCCACTCGGGTCTTTCTGTATTCGCCGGTGTAGGTGAACGTACTCGTGAAGGTAACGACTTCTACTACGAGATGAAAGATTCTGGCGTTCTCGATAAAGTGGCCATGGTTTATGGTCAGATGAACGAGCCTCCAGGTAACCGTTTGCGTGTTGCACTGTCTGGTCTGACTATGGCAGAGAAGTTCCGTGACGAAGGTCGTGACGTACTATTGTTCGTTGACAACATCTACCGTTATACCTTAGCCGGTACTGAAGTATCTGCACTGTTAGGTCGTATGCCTTCTGCGGTAGGTTATCAACCAACATTGGCTGAAGAGATGGGCGTTCTGCAAGAGCGTATCACTTCAACTAAGACGGGTTCTATTACTTCTGTACAAGCGGTATACGTACCTGCGGATGACTTAACCGATCCGTCACCAGCAACAACCTTCGCTCACTTAGATGCGACTGTTGTACTGTCACGTCAAATTGCTTCTCTGGGTATTTACCCAGCGGTTGACCCATTGGATTCGACTTCACGTCAATTAGATCCATTGGTTGTTGGCCAAGAGCATTATGACGTTGCTAACGGCGTGCAAACTGTACTGCAACGTTACAAAGAGCTGAAAGACATTATTGCGATTCTGGGTATGGATGAATTGTCTGATGAAGACAAGACTGTCGTATTCCGTGCTCGTAAGATTGAGCGTTTCTTATCTCAGCCTTTCTTCGTAGCAGAAGTCTTTACTGGATCTCCTGGTAAGTACGTTTCTCTGAAAGACACTATCCGTGGCTTTAAGGGTATTTTGAACGGTGAGTTTGATCACCTGCCAGAACAAGCGTTCTACATGGTTGGCTCAATCGATGAAGTCATCGAGAAAGCGAACAAAAAGAAATAACTAAGTATTCATACTTAGTTTTTTAAGGAGAACGGGATGGCAGCCATGACAGTACATCTTGATATTGTAAGCGCAGAGAGCAAAATCTTCTCTGGTCGTGTAGCTTCGCTGCAAGTGACTGGTTCTGAAGGTGAGTTGGGCATAATGCATGGTCACGCTCCTTTGCTTAGTTATATCAAACCTGGCATGGCGCGCATCGTCAAGCAAGACGGCAGTGAAGAAGTGTTTTACCTTTCAGGTGGTATTCTGGAAGTGCAGCCTTCTTCTGTCTCCGTATTGGCTGATGTGGTTATGCGTGCCAAAGATATTGATGAGCAAGCGGCATTAGAAGCTAAGCGTCGTGCAGAAGCCCATATGGCAACTGCTGGCGCTGACTTCAATTATGACGCGGCTATGGTTGAGTTAGCTAAGGCTATGGCTCAATTACGTGTTGTTGAAACCATCAAGAAAAACATTGCCAGATAAGGTTATTGTTTGTGAAAAAAGGCGACCCTATGGTCGCCTTTTTTGTGTCTAAAAATGGGATAGATTGGCATTCTTGCATGTCTTTGATTGATTAGCATCGCTATCTACTTCGCTTTTCGATGTGCTTTCCGTTAAAATTGCGCCACTAATACCAATCGTATTAAATATCTGTTCATTCAGCGGGAGTTCAACGCGCTTTAGACAAGGCGAAGGCTTGAAGGCATAGTGGTGCTCTGTCGAAAGCCTTGAACGCAGTATGAAGCGCGTTGAAACCCGCCCTTTGGGAGCCTCACAGGCATCCCACTCCCGTGTTGCATTGACTTAAAAGGGAATAACCATTTCTGCGTCAATGCGCCTTGGATTGAGATGCCTGTGAGGCTCTGAACTGATTAGATATTTAATGTGATTGGTATACGACCGTAATTTTTCACCCTCTTGGGTATTTGTTCAAGGATATGGTAATGGCATTAAATGTAGTGATCTTAGCGGCTGGCAAGGGAACACGGATGCGCTCTGATCTTCCTAAGGTATTACATCCCATCGCCCATAAGAGCATGGTGCAACATGTCATCGATACCGCTAATAAAGTTGGCAGTGACTCTATTCAGCTAGTCTATGGTTATGGCGCCGACAAACTACAAGCCTGTTTGGGTGAGCAGCAACTTAACTGGGTATTGCAAGCCGAGCAATTAGGCACAGGTCATGCGGTTGCACAGGCTAGCCCACATATCGCTGACAGCGATACAGTGCTTATTCTTTATGGCGATGTGCCGTTGATCCAGACATCAACTCTCGAAGCCTTACTCGACGCCCGTCCTGAAAATGGCGTTGCTATTTTAACAGTGAATTTAGCGAATCCTATGGGTTATGGCCGTATTGTCCGTGAGCAAGGAAAAGTCATTGGAATTATTGAGCAAAAAGATGCGACTGCAGAACAGTTGCTGATCAACGAAATTAACACCGGCATCATGGCGGTTCCGGGTAAACAACTTAAAACTTGGTTGAGCCGTTTATCGAACAATAATGCTCAAGGTGAATATTATCTAACGGATATTATTGCTATGGCGCACGCTGATGGCGTTGCTATTGATACTGCTCAGCCACAATCGGCCATTGAAGTGGAAGGCGCCAATAATCGCATGCAATTAGCGCAACTTGAACGTGCTTACCAAGCTCGTGAAGCCGAAAAGCTCATGTTGGCGGGGGCGAACCTTCGCGACCCAAGCCGTATCGATATCCGTGGTGAAGTCACTGTTGGTATGGATGTGATGATCGATATTAATGTGATATTCGAAGGCAAAGTGACCTTGGGTAATAATGTCACTATTGGCGCAGGCGCGATTTTAATTGATTGCGAGATTGCCGATGATGCTGAGATCAAGCCTTACTCTATTATCGAAGGTGCTACGCTTGGCGTTGCTGCCAGTGCTGGCCCATTTGCACGTTTACGTCCGGGAGCAGAACTTAAGCAAGATGCACATATAGGCAACTTTGTTGAAGTGAAAAAAGCGGTGATTGGCGTTGGATCCAAAGCTGGACACTTAGCCTATTTAGGCGATGCCATCATTGGTGATGGCGTCAACATTGGTGCTGGCACTATTACCTGCAACTATGATGGCGCGAATAAGCATCTTACTGTTATCGAAGATAACGTCTTTGTCGGTTCTGACACTCAGTTGGTGGCTCCAGTGACCATAGGTAAAGGGGCAACTTTAGGGGCCGGTTCAACGATTACCCGCGATGTAGGTGAGAATGAGTTAGTGATCACTCGTGTTAAACAAAAACACCTCACTGGTTGGCAACGTCCAGTGAAAATTAAAAAGTAAGTTTTAAAACTCAACTTAATGTCAAAAAAGCGGCCATGTGCCGCTTTTATTTTTATTGTGTTCAATGTTTTGCACTAAAAAGCCTTTTTATTAAGTAATGCTTAATAATTAAGATTTTCTTCATGTTTTTGTGGTATAGGCAAATTGTTGGTTTTTAAGTTAATTTGATCACTGTCACACTCAATTGTAAATTTTGGTAAAGAAGAAAGAATAAAAACACTTCTCATTTATATTACCTGCAATTCTAAGACGAAAGGTCTATTTGAGGTGTTGGCAATGGTATTTAAATATTCAGTTATAGGTTTAGCTGTAGGCTCGGCATTAATGGCTATGCCGGTTATTGCAGAAGTGGCGAGCGATAAAAATATTGAGCGCATCAATGTGACTGGCCGTACTTTTAACGACTATAAAGTCGGTAGTGCATCGGGTGCCATGCGTGGCGATATCGACTTAATGGATACCCCACAGTCAGTTAATGTGATCCCTGATTTTGTGACTGATGAACAGTTGGCCACTAACCTTGCCGAGGTTTTAGTTAACGACTCCAGTGTGACGGCGGGAACCACGCGCTGGAACCGTCAAGTCTTCAGTATCCGCGGCTTCGAGCTCGATTCGGGTAACGGTTATCTTATCAATGGCCATCAACAATGGTCTCACTACGTACAACCAATTGAAACTTTACAGCAAGTCGAAGTATTGAAAGGTCCTTCGAGCATGTTGTACGGCCAATCTGGCCCTGGTGGTTTAGTGAATATGGTCACTAAGAAACCGACCTATGATTCAATGCTCGATTTAGGTTTTGATACGGATGGTTTTGGTTCGACCCGTGCTCAGCTAGATGCGGGCGGCAGTTTAAATGATGCTCAGAGTCTTCGTTACCGCGGCGTGTTAGTGAAGCAAGACACAAAATACTGGCGTGAGTATTCCGCTAACGATGAGAATCAAGAGCGTGACCGTTGGTTGGGCTACTTAAACCTAGAATTTGATGTCAGTGATGATGTTCTGTTATCGGTTAAGTACGATCATACCCAAGATAAAGCGGGTATTGATGCGGGTGGGTGGTTAGATAAACAAGGTAATGTTATCGGTGAACGTAAAACCGTATGGGATGCACCTTGGGCCTTTACCGATAACACAGTCTCTAACTTAGGTGCCGATCTAACTTGGCAGATGAGTGATGATTGGAAAGTCAAAGTTGGTTATAACGATCAGCAGTTTAATCGCCAACGTTTAGACTCTGCGCCAAGCTTAAATAAAGGCTCTGAAGATCCATATAAAGATGGTTACACCATAAACCCGTTTGATCGTTATGACGATTGGCAGCATAAAACGGCCTATGTGGATTTCACGGGTGAATTTTCTTTGGCAGGAATGGAGCATCAATTCCTTATTGGTGCTAACTATTTAGACTATTTCTATCAGCAGCAAATTCAGAAAGGCAAAAGTCAGCCCGTAATTCCTGGGCAACCAATTATTCAGCAAGATCTTGATTATCACCAAGGTAAGCTAAGCAACCCAAGCGAATACAAGTATTACGGTTTCTATTTACAGGATTTGATGACGCTTAATGAGCAATGGAAATTGCTTGCTGGTGTGCGTTACGACGAACAGAAGAAAGACGGAGAAGGTGAAAACAGCTATGCCGTGTCGCCTAAGTTTGGGGTAATTTACTCGGCAATGGCTAATGGTAGCATTTACGTTAATTATTCAAAAAGCTTTACACCACAGGGTTCAGTAACCAGTTCTGAAGATGTCAATCATGGAGATAACCTGAAACCTGAGTACGGTACTCAATATGAACTAGGGACTAAATGGGAGTTATTTAATGACAGCCTACTGCTAACAGCAGCCCTTTTTGATATTACGGTTTCTAATATCACCACAGTACAAGATATTCCTGTAACGAATGAAGGATATAAAACGATCACTACCCAAGGTGGTGAGCAGCATCATCGAGGTTTTGAAGTTGGCGCCCAAGGCCAGTTAGGTGATAGCTGGTTTGTGACTTCTTCTATGATGTATTTAGATGCTGAATATAATACCGGTGCAGGCAAAATAGGTGGCAAGAACTTAGATGGTAAAACCCCTATTGATGCCCCTGAGTGGTCGGCCAATATCTGGACCCGTTACGAAGTGACTGACAACTTTGCGATGAACTTCGGTGCTATCTATGTGGGTGAGCGTTTTGCCGATCTCGATAACACTATTACTAAAGATGGTTATGTGCGTTTCGATATAGGTGCAGCCTACACTATGGATATCATGGGCAAAGATGTGAGCCTTCGCGCCAACGTGAGAAACCTCTTCGATACCGATTATATCGATGGTGGTCAGTACAATATGGTTACTATTGGCCAAGACCGTAACTTCAGTGTTGCTGTTGAAGCTAAGTTCTAATACTTATTAGGATTTTTAATCTATTTAAAGCAGTTTATCCCTAAAGGATAAACTGCTTTTTTATGGGCTAATTTCCAAGTTGACTGGCTAGCAGATAAAAATTGCTTGGATCATGCAAAAGTGTGTTTCGTATGACTAGGGTCTGTTGATCTTTCGAGAGTGATTTTTAGACAGCATGGCAAGACGTTATAATTTGCTTCGCCAAAAGTAACCATAACCTCAAGCCATGCCAAGACTTATGCTAACCGATGCACGCT
>Ga0172380_10000601_pt1 | contig 67332 bp, 58 predicted proteins | sample Leawe162metaG_FD_119747 | JGI IMG/M metagenome (GOLD analysis project Ga0172380, IMG submission 119747) | Leachate microbial communities from a municipal landfill in Southern Ontario, Canada - Leachate well 162 metaG | ecosystem: Engineered > Solid waste > Landfill > Unclassified | place... | reverse complement strand
CCAAATGCTATATTTGTAGTCTTTAATAATAATATAAATTTAGGTAAGGAATGGCAAACCACAAATCAGCTCTTAAAAGAGCACGTCAAAGTGAAAAAAGAAACGTTAGAAACGTTGCGACTAATTCTAAGATTAAAACATTAATCAAGAAAGTATATGATACTACTGACGCTGAAAAAGTTGAAACAGTTTATAAAGAAGCCGTAGCAGTACTTGATAGAACATCCGTAAAAGGACATTTACATAAAAATAATGCTGCCCACAAAAAAGCTGCATTAACCAAACACGTTAATCAAGTTAAAGCTGGCAAATAAGTTTCTATTCATGTGAATTATGTAAGCTGCACTCAAAATGAGAGTGGCATTATTCTCAACTAATAAGAACTTTTCAGATAAATTTTATACGGCTGCCACGGTTTTATTCGGGACAGCCTTTTTCTATTTTAAATCTTTTACTAATTCTTTTCCTACTGTCTCAGGTATATAATAACTAATTAATTTCACTTCGCTGTTTTCACTTTTAATCTCTTTCTTAATCAATATCGAATTTTCAATCAAAAAACCATCCTCTATTTTAGAACCGAAAATATATGACTCCCCTTTTAGCGTAACTCCATTGCCAATTACCACCGGAGATTCATCAGTACCGGTAATCTTCACTCCCGATTCGATACGGCTATCTTCGCCAATTATTACATTACCTCTTAAGATATTATTCCAAAAAATCATTACATTACTTCCGATTATGATTTTCTGCCATTCATAACATGAAATATCTACATTCGCCTTTAATTCGATATTTCTTCCAAGTATAATATTTCCATTTAGGGATACATTTTTATGTAGATGAAGGTTATAATTTATTTTTACTCCCTTCCCAAGATATGAACCTTTCCCAAGCTGAATATCAAGTGGAATCCCTTTGTTATCCAGCTCTAATATCTGCTCAATTACCTCATCATCGATATAAAAATCATCAGGGTCGTCTATCGTAATAATATCTTTTAATTTTTCATAAACATTCGTTCTTGCGATATCCTCCATCTCTTTCAAGACGGATTTATTATTGAATCCCATAATTACAAATTGCTCTAGAGGTGAAATAGCCTGAACTACATAGCCCTCTTGATTGAATAATGAGATTAAATCGGTCAAATAAACTTCGTTTTGGACGTTCTCACTTTTTATATTATATATTAGTTTTACTAGCTTCTTAAAATCAAAAGCAAATACACCCGAATTAAACTCAGGAATCGTAAGAAGCTCCTCTTTACTATATAGATAAGTCTTACCTCCAAACTCTGCCTTATATGGAGTATCGGTGCTCAAAGCAAGTATATCTTTATATTCTATAATTTCTATTACTTTTCCGAAGTCATCCAAGGAATGCTTCCCATCGGAATCAAACTCTTTTACTCGTATAATTCTGCCATAATAATTATCCTCTTTGTTCCCTTCAAAAAGTCCTGTAAGAACCATCATATCGCATTTAGAATTAAGAAATGATTCCCTGAAAAGTTTAACAGTCGCATTATTTATCAATCCCATATCACCCGGGAATACATAAACAATACCATCATAATTTTCCTTATCGATAGATTGCAGAGCAACCTGGACTGCATGACCCGTTCCGTTCTGAACTTCCTGATATGCAAACAGATTATTGTCCTTCTTGCCGACTGCTTTAATTACGTCTTCAGCCTTAATGCCTACGACTGTAATAATATTAGATGATGTAAGTGCCGAAGTGCAGGCATTATAGACACGCTCTACAGTCGGCTTTTCCCATATTTTATGAAGCATCTTGGAAGTTTGGGACTTAATTCTTTTACCATGTCCAGCGGCTAATATAATTGCTGTATCGGTTTTTGTATAATCAAATTGAGTTGAATATTCTGATATTAAGGAAACAATCTCTTCATTAGTTTGTGTAATTACCATTCTGCCCTCTGAATTATGGAAATCGAATTATTAAATTTAATAATAAATGTTATAAAAATTATCAATATGCCCGAAGCTTAAAAAAAATAAATTGTGTATCTTCACAACCATAAAAATTACAAGGGATCTAATATGAAAAAATCAATTTTCGTGATTTTATTAATATTTCTAACAGTTTCTTCGATAATAAAAGCACAGGACAAAGGATTTGGTATAGGAATCATGCTGGGCGAACCAACGGGTTTAAGCGGGAAATATTGGCTTAATAAAATTAATGCCGTTGATTTTGGTTTAGCATATTCATTTACCGGTAATCATAATGCCGCTGCATTACATGCAGATTATTTGTGGCATTCATTTGATTTAATAAAATCCTCAGAGAAGATACCCGTTTATTATGGCGTTGGTGCAAGATTAAGAATGTACGAAGGGAGTGATGATTCATTCGGTGTAAGAGGTGTTGTTGGTATCGAATGGTTTTCACGTGATGTCCCCATCGACGTGTTTTTTGAAATCGCACCGGTATTTACACTTATTCCTGAAACTGATTTAGATTTCGATGCAGCTATCGGAATCAGGTTTTTCATAAACTAACTATAAAATATGAACAAGCAATTAACATATTTCGATCGCCCTGAAAGATTGGGTATTGATGATATCCTAACCGATTATACATCGCTGAAAGAAATTCAGATTATACAAAAATTAATCGACTCTATGCCCGAACTGGTATTATTAATTAATGACTTTAGGCAGATAGTGGCATTTAATAATAAAGCCATTGCACTTTTAGAACCAAAATCAATATATGAAGTAATAGGTAAAAGACTGGGAGAAGCAATTAAATGTATTCATTCTAGCGATATGGAGGCAGGATGCGGAACTTCTAAATTTTGTGCAGAATGCGGTGCCGCAAAAGCTAATTTAAATACGATTACTAATAGAGTTAGCTCTCTTGAAGAATGTAAAATCACATCTAAACAAAAAGACAGACTCGTTTCTTTTGATCTTTTGGTCAATACATCACCTATCATTATCGAAGGAAAAAATTATACAATATTTGCAATTCGCGATATCTCAAACGAAAAAAGAAGAGAAGCGCTTGAGAAAATATTTTTCCATGATGTTCTAAATACAGCTGGTGCTATTCATGGATTAACTAAACTCCTTTCTGAATTAGAGAATCCAGAAGAAAAGGAAGAGATATCTAATGCTATTGTTTCTTCATCGGAGCAGTTACTTGGAGAAATATTATCCCAAAGAGAGTTGCGAAATGCAGAAGATGGAAATCTTGCAGTTGATATAAAAGAGATAAGTGCTAATGCAATAATTCAAAATATTTATGAATTATACAGCAAGCATGAATTAGCCCGTGGTAAAGTAATTAATTTAAATTATTGTAGAGAAGATTCTTTATTTCATTCGGATTCAACTCTCCTCATTCGTTCGCTTGGCAATCTTGTTAAAAATGCTTTAGAAGCAGTTCATAATGGGGATATTGTAAATATCTACTATGAAGTTGATGACAAGGATATTCATTTTCATGTTAAAAATAATAAATTCATTCCCGAAAACATTCAACTCCAATTATTCCAACGCTCTTTTAGTACATCTGGAAAAAAAGGAAGAGGAATCGGTCTTTATAGTGTAAAAATGATAATTGAAAATTATCTAAAAGGGAAAGCAAGCTTCACAACGGATAAGGATGCTGGGACAATATTTACCATCAGTATGCCACAAGGGACGGATCATATTGAATAAGTGCAAAATCCTTTAACTATATATTCAAAAGTGGTGGGTTTTCTACATGATTCTCTAAATGGTTCACCCCGCTCCTAAGTCTAATGCAATTATTGTAAGACTACAAACCCGTATAACTTTTAGCAAAATATTTCTCACATTGCAGTTACTCGAAATAAAGCATTAATAAACATATCATTTTAATTGGTAGAGCTTCCACCATGGTGTATTAGGAGCTTCATGATGCTCGAAGTGATACCCGAAGAAGTAACATGATATCATAGCCCATAAATGGTTCTTCTTTTGAGTACGTGCTTTATGCGGCTCCATTTCGTGTGAATGAGGTTCTTTATGCGGCAGGTAAGTACCAAAATAAAATAATTGCAGTGAACTAAGAATAGCAGGAATTACCCAAAAGAACCAGAGATTAATTTCGGGTATATAAATTTTCAAAATATTAAATGCCACTGCCATTATTAATAATTGCCAGATTGTAGCATATCTAATCATAAAAGTACCCCACCAAATAAAGAAATTTTGCGATTTGATATTATAGTCGGGATCGTCTTTCGTCCCCGGAGTTTTATGATGTTTGAAATGATTCTTTATTAAACTATTATATGATAAACCCGCATATAAAAATGTAGATATCTGACCAATTAGTTTGTTGATTAATTTGTTGTTCGAAACAGTCCTATGCATCGAATCATGAGCAGTAATGAATAAACCCGTATATAAATAGGTCTGCAATAATATATGCAAGTAAAAACTAATTGATGTAAAAGCCGGCTCAAGATAAACAATCATATAGAAAAGATGAAAGAACCAAGCAAGAATTACGATCAGTGCGATTAATATTCCCATTATAAAAACAACCTTAAGACTAAAAAGAATATTGATTGAATAATTATATAATATAACGGAATCTTAGAATTAATTTTTATTTTCTTAAAGTTGAATCCCAGAGAAAAAACTACGGCAATTATAAACCATGCAGTAAAATTTTGTAATGGAATAATATTTCCACTCCATTGCCAGTAGTCTAGTTTCATAGCAAGTGGCTCTAAAATAAAATCGAATAAAACTGCAATAATCCCAGTAATTATGGAAGAGATATAAATATTTTTAGAAATTAATAGTGAGAGAGTAAGCCCGCCAAGAATAACTATTACCCAGTTAACTCCAATTATCAAGGGAACATCAAACAAACTCCAACCAAGAACATCACCATATTTATATGCACCAAAAATCAATCCTGAAGCAGTCCCATAAGCTTCCAGCACGAATGTTATTATATAGGTCGATATAAGCCAGCCAAGTAATTGACTATTAATCTCTTTATGGATAGAATAAAAAAGAACCGTGCTGCAGAGGAGTAATGTAAAAGGAGTAAGAATTATCATTAGAGGACGAGTCGCATCGATTAAGTGTCCTGTAATTCCTACTGAATACATTATTATGAAAAATGGAATTACCCATTTTTCTAATTTAGCAACTCTCATTAAACTAATCTTCTCCCTTTCCATTCGATTCCAATTTTGTTTACTGATTTGATTCCCACATAAAAAAGAATGATCATCTGTATAGGATGTAATAATAAATTTATAAAAATATTCTGCCTACTAATTATTGATATATAAATTCGAGAAAGTAAGATTAATAAAATCGGGATTAAAAACCCAATATCAAAAAAGACCAAAGTGAAGGGGAGAAAAAATACTATTTCAAAAAAGAACATCAAGAACATAAATGTTACTTTAGGAATTTTGAAACCTTCATAGAAATTTTTTGAAAATCCAGTTACTGCTGAATTAAACGAATCATACATTGAGCAAAATATTTCTGTATCTCCAACAGCTGTCATTAGTTTATAACGGTTGACTTTAAGAAGACGGGCGAACTCCATGTCCTCAACGACTTCATTTTTTACTTTTTCATGTCCACCAATCGCTTTATAAATATACTTTTTGAATAAAAATAGCTGCCCATTAGCCGCGGTGAAAGATTTCTTCTTTGATTTAAAAACTTGATTGAGAGGTAGAAAAGAGAGCAAAAGCCAATTCATCATCGGCACAACAAGCCATTGACCAAATCCATTTATTCTTTGACTTGGAAAAACAGAAATAGCATCTAATTTATAATCTTCCATCTTCGTAATTAATAAATCGATAGCATTTTCTTTTAGTTCCACATCTGCATCAACAAATAAATAGTAATCCCCTTTAGCGTGTTTTGATAATTGATGACATGCCCAATTTTTACCGAGCCAACCTTTTGGTAATGTTTCCCCTATGATTAAACTAATATTGTTGTGCTTTCGCGTATACTCTTTAACTATTACTTTTGTTTTATCGGTGGAATGATCATCAAGAACTATAATATTAAGTTGTTTGTACGTCTGACTAATAAGTGAATCTAATATTTTTTTTGTATTATTTTCTTCGTTACGTGCAGGAATAAGAACTGAAATTGATTCCGATTTAGAAATTTTTGACTCATTTCTTGTAATCCGTGGAGCAGTAAAATAATTATAAGCTACAATAAGAAATGAAATGAAAGAAAATGAAAGTATAATAGCATATAAGATAAACATATTATAAAGCTATCTCTTTGACTAAACTTTTATTGAATATAGTCTCGTTAAGTAAATCAATATTCTTCGAAAATGCTTCAGAATAATTAGAAAAATTTTGGATTCCGGTTGTGCAGATAATCGGTTCGGCGGCTCTTATAAATAATGCTGGATTTTTCTCTTCTAGATATTGTATCTTAAATGCAAGAGGAAGTAAAGTGAACTCTTTGTTATGAAGTAATATTTTTATTCCCTCTTTTATTGTTAGTGGCTTTTTCTCGTATGGTTCAATTATTCCTTGTGGATAAATAGTCAATAGAGAATTATTGTTCTCTAATATCTCACTAATATAATTCCTTACTTCTATTATACTTGAAGCGGAATTTGGATTAAAACCAATTGCTCCAAGTTTTTTAAAAAAAGGATATTTTATTAACTGTTCTTCAAGCATAAGAACGTGAAATTTTCGTTTAAAATATTTTCGATTAATAAAATCGATAAAAAATCCATCCCACCAGCTTATATGATTTGGTGTAACAACTAATGGAATAGAAGGATCAATATTCGGGATGTCTCCATCGATATAAAATTTCAAAAAACTTTTTTTCAGTAGGCGATTTATATAAAAATCGAAAATAGCACGAGCATATTTTTTATGATCCGCTTTTATCATATTAATTATCTGCCAATAATTTTTCGGTTTTTATGATCGATTCTGCTGCAATTTTACCAGATAAAAGAACCAAGGGGATACCTCCTCCGGGATGAGCACTACCACCACAAAAATATAGATGATTTAATTCTTTCGATTTATTTGCCTGTCTTAAAAACGCCGCATTACGGCTGTTGGAAGATATCCCATACAAACTACCTTTATCACTCCCTGTTAATCTTTCTATATCGACAGGTGAGACTATTTTTTCAGTTACAATTTTATTACTTAGATCAATTCCTAGAATTGATTTAATTTTATCAAGAATATTTTTTTTAGCAAATGCAATCTCCTCTTCCCAATTCTGCTCCTCTATATACGGCGCATTAATCATTACATACCAATTTTCGTAACCTTCCGGTGCATCTTCATTATTATACTTTGAAGAAATGTAAATATAGATTGTAGGATCATCAGGACATCTTTTTTCTTCAAATAACTGAGAAAATTCTTTTTTATAATTTTCAGAGAATAAGATATTATGAATCTCTAAATCGCTATCATCAACCTTCATACCCCAGTAAAAAACTAATGCAGAAGTTGAAGGAGTAAGTTTACTATACTTCACAGCAGATTTTAATTTTTTATCTTCTAATAGTTCTTTATAGGTTTTATTCACATCTGCATTGGAAACCACAAAATCATATTCTAAATCGTTTCCATTAACTCTTATTCCATTGACTGAATTCTTTTCTGAAATAATCTTTTCAACTTTTGAATTGAAGTGAATATTCACACCTTTTTTAATAGCAAGATTATGGAGGGCTTTGGAGATAGAATAGATTCCCCCCTCCGGGACAAATCCGCCTAAGCCAATTTCGACATGCTGAATAATGTTAAGTGTGGCAGGTGCTTTATATGGGTTTGATCCATTATATGTTGCATATCGATCGAAGAGCTGAATGGTCTTTGGATCATGAAAGAAACTACTATTAGCTTGGTGCATTGATCTAAATGGATCGATTTTATTTATTTGTAATAAGGTTTTTAAAGCCTTAAAATTTAGAAAAGTTTTTGGATCAGAAAAATCTTTGAAAAGAAATAATTCAGATGTCAGATCGTAAATCTTTTTACAATATTTTAAATACTTCGTTACTGATAGTTTTTTATCGTACGTTTTTTTTGCGATTTCTGTTGCTGTTTTTTCAGGATCAGGGTATACATTTATTATAGTCCCATCTGAATAATAATATTTACAAATCACATCCAGCTTTCGCAAAGTTAGGTAATCTTCTAATTTTTCATCAACATCATCGAATAGATTTTGAATCACGAAAGGCATGGTTAAAAGAGAAGGACCGAGATCAAATCGGAATCCATCTACTAAAAATTGATTTGCCTTTCCTCCTGCATTTGAATTTTCTTCAAAGACATCAACCTTAAAACCGCTATGAGCCGATCTAATAGCCGCTGATAGTCCCCCAAGACCTGAACCAATTATTGCACCTTTCTTTGCCATAACTCTTTAATTTTTGTGTATAAAAAAAGATTTAACCCAATTAATGCAAATGAGTAGATGAAATCTTCAGCAGGGATAGTAGTAATTCTCATTCCCCAAATTGCTGAGGGAGCGTATGTTACAATCGGTAGAGATGTAAGTAGATAATTTACTACAAAAAATGGAATATAGGTAATCAACATGAAGAGCCAGAAGAATCGGGAATTAATTAAACTGTTCTTTATAGATATTAGCATTATAAGGATGATCGGAACGAATAACAAAACCGTAAAAGTGTAATACTGACCTCGAAATATGAATGCCGATAAAGCCGATAAAAAAACAATAGAATATATTAAATATTTATTTACAGAAATGGTTTTATCTGTTAGATAAAATTTACCTGTTTCAAATAAGAAAATAATTGCATAAGGAATTGTAAAAAAGAATAACATCTCTTCTAATGGCAAAGAAAATATATAAATACCAATAAGATGTTCGGGATTAAAACCCCAATCCCCTCTTAATGCCGCTATATCATCCCATATAATAAATGGCAAAGCCGATAAAATTATTGAAGGAATAACTGATTTAAAATTTTTATAAAACTGTAATTTCCTTTCAAATGAAAGTAGAAGTGGAAATATAATAACCATTATATTTATTGCTAAATAGGTGCTCATTTCAATGCTAATTGCGGATAAATTTTTAATAGATTGTTTACTTTGTCCTTCGATATCCTTTCAGTCGAGACTAAAAACTCTGCTATCCCTTTCTGAATTTCACTGCTTATATAAGTATAATCTTGATTCTGAATAAGGGAATATATTTTTTCAGCATCTTCTTTTTTCTCCTCACTATGCCCCAAGAAGCCGGGAATATGATGAAGAATTGCAAATCGAATAAATCGGATTTCCAAATTTTCCGGACTTAGAGCAACTGCCTTAGTCATTAGTTCCATCGATTCATTAAAGTAACTCAATTTAGTAAATGGCCAGAAAGCATTCTTACTCTTTATAGAGAGCAATCCACCATAATATGCCATTATTAGTATCGGATATTTTTGAGTTACCTTTCCATATTTTGTTTCAAGTGTATTTACTAATTTATCCAATATTTCATCATCTTCTAAAGAAGCATAATAGTTTATGCGAATATTTTCCAACGATCCCAAATCCACTTGTGAATACGGGTTGATCTGCGCTTTCAAGGAAACACTCATAAATGTTATCACCAAAAACAATGCTAATAAAGAATTAATAAATTTCATTTAATCCCGATACCTTAATTTTCCAAAACGATTTAACTAACAGAATAAATTTATGAGAATTCGAAACTCTTACTCTTCTCTTAAGCAATTCATTTATATTAAGTCCCTGAATTTTTTTAAAGAGAACGTAGTAGTAAAGATAAGCTGAATAAACACCCAACTTAACTCCGGCAGGTAGTTTGAATATACCTTCAAGAGATTGTTTAAATTCATTTTCTATCTCCTTTTCCAATTCTTTTTTACTTGTATCATTTATTTCACCCGATGAATGAATATCAGGAATATATATTCTACCTCTTTCGTCAATATCGCTTTTTATATCGCGGAGAAAATTTACTTTTTGAAATGCCGAGCCGAGCATTTTTGCTGAATGAAGAAGTGTATTGAAATGCTCTTGATCTCCTTTAACAAAAATTTTAAGACACATTAAACCAACAACCTCTGCAGAACCATATATATATTCGTCATAAACCACTCTTCCATAATTAGATTTGGTTAAATCCATCTCCATACTATCTAAAAATGCTGTAATTAATTTATGATCAATCTTATATTTATTTACTGTCAATTGGAACGATTGAATTATTGGATTAGTCGAAATTTTTCTATTAATTGCTTCAAACGTCTCTGTGCGTAATTGATCCAATAAATATTTTTTATCGTGGTCATGAAAAGTATCGACAATTTCATCTGCCAGACGAACGAATCCGTAAACAGCATAAATTGGTTCTTGATATTCCGAAGTGAATGCTTTAATTCCAAGCGAAAACGAGGTGCTATATTTATTTGTTAATAGCTTACTTACTTTATAAGAAACATCGTCATACAGTTCCATGATCTTCCTCTATTCTTTGTAAAACTAATTTAGATGATATAATCACCATCGGCAGTCCCGTTCCCGGTGTTGTCGAAGCACCCACATAATAAAGATTATTAAATTTTTCATCTTTGTTTTTCGGACGGAATGCACCTACCTGATCGATATCATGAGCCAACCCCAAACCTGAACCTTTATATAGATTCAATGTACTTGCCCAATCTTCGGGTGTTAAAATTTTCTTTACCACTGTATTTGAATTAATATCAAATCCGGTGCGCTTCGATAAATCATCAATAATATTATTTGCCAATTCTTCCTTATCGCTCCAATCTTTTTTGTATCTCAAGTCTGGCACTGGACAAAGAATAAAAATATTTTCATGTCCTTCGGGTGCGCAGTCTGTTTCAGATTTAGAAAGTACATTCACATAGTAATATGGTTTCTGCGGTGAAATCGATGATGTAAAAATTGTATCTGCATAGCCCTTGAAATTGCTACCTAAGAAATAATTGTGATGCATCAGATTATCCACTTTGCCTTTGACACCGATATAGATTGTAAAGGGCGCTAGTGTCCAGTGCATCTTATCAAGCTTTTCTTCTGTATATGCTTTACGATTAAGCACTTCACCTCGAAATGAAGCGGCATCTGCATTACTAATAAATATATCCGCACTCCATAATTTCCCATTTTGATCAACCACACTTGAGAGCGAACCATTATTATTATTGAATCCGACAATCTCGGTACCATAAACAATCTCTACATCTCTTTCTTTGAGTAGCCTCAAGAGTTCTTCGACCATTTTATACATACCTCCTTTTACCTTCCAATAACCATTGTGCCTCATCTCTGTATAGTTAAGTAAGGAATAAATAGCGGGAGTTTGAAATGGTGTTGCTCCAAGAAAAAATGCTACGAGCGAAAAAATTATTCTTACTTCTTCTGAACTGAAATTCTTTTCTACTTCACTCCACATCGTCTTAAATAAATATGGGAGATGCTTCATTGGCACTCGTGTAAGACTAAGAGCGTATCCTAATTTAGAATTGAAGTTTGACTTAACCACTTTACCTTCTGTATCGTGGAAAAATTCTCCTGCTCGTGTAAGATATTTATCTACTTTTGCTGCTAAATCCGGTTCAATATCAGCAAATTCTTTCCCTAATTTTTCGAGGTCTTTCCATATTATTCGAGGTTTATCTTGTCCTTCAAAATAGACCTGATACAAAGGATCTAATTCTTCCAATTGAATAGGATTTTTTATCCCTGTGCTTTTAAATAGCTCATCAAGTTCATAGGTCATACTCATAAACGAAGGTCCCATATCGAAACGAAAACCATCCATTTCAATTGTATTTAAACGTCCGCCTGCCTTAGTATATTTTTCTAAAATCGTAACTTTATATCCTTTAGCCGAAAGCCGAAGAGCCGTTGATAATCCCCCTAAGCCCGATCCTATAACAATTGCTGATTTTTTCATAATCCCGTCATTTTTATTATAAAACGAGATTTACTCAAATTTAGTTCCATAAATAGAACTATCATTAATTTTTTTATGAATATTTAGAGCTCCGAGAACCACAGCCGGAATCCCCTGACCCGGGAAAACCGTATCACCAACAATATAAAAATTCTTAAATGGTGTTTTATTTGGTGGAATATTAATTAATGATTTTTTTAGTGAGTGAGGAATACCTCCGACATAACCTCTATAACGTTTTGTATAGAATTCAAATGTATTTGGCGTACCACTTAGAACATACACCTTAGCAGAATCTGAAAATTCTGGAAATTGGTTATCAAATTCTTCCAAAAGCTTTTTCGTTACAAATTCTTTTCTTCTATCATAATCTTCATAATCCTCCAGCTCCCAATCACTCACATCTGTATGGAGAGAAATAGAGACCGTTTTCCAACCCTTAGGTGCTCTTTCAAAATCATCCGGTTCAGAAAAAGTAACAAACATAGAATTGCCGTGTGAATATGGAATTTTAGTTCTTGTATGTACTTGATAATATGCAGATGGCATCGCAAGATTTGATTCTATGGCAAAGTTAATCGTAAAAGCACCCCACGCCGAATCAAAGAATTTGGCTTTCTTTTTAAAATACTCACCTTCTCTTCCATCCATCATAATTCCTAAATTCCAAATTGGTATATTGGAGATTACGCCTTTTGTATGGTAAACATTTCCATTCACAGTGCTAATTTTATATCCTTCTTTTTCGATCTCAATTTTATTCACGCGATTTTTAAATTTTATTTCTCCTCCACATTGAATAAACTTTTTATTAATAAGATCGGCAATCGATTTCATTCCACCATAAGGATAATATGTTTCAGAAGGGTATGCCAAACCCATTGCGGCAGTTAAATATGGCGTATCTTTAATACTATTTTGAGAAGTGATTAGTAATTGCTCACTCAAAAAACGATAATAATTTTCTTTCCTTAAAAGTAATTTTGGTAAATACGAATCAAGACTATTAAAAGCGGCAGGTACAAGACCGGCATATTTGAGATTCGATGCTTTTATTAACGATGCTATATCAATTAAAGAGGAAGGGGGTAATCCATAATTATTCATTACAAATTCCCACGCCATCTCTTCCGTTTTATAAATCTTATCCCATACTTTATTTTCCGATTTATTCCCGAAAAAATCAGCAGAGGTTTCAATCCATTTATCTTTTTCTGCATATCGATAAAGTTCTTTTCCATCCATTTTTACAACAAGTCCGACATCCATTTTTTTGAGTTTGGGTTTTATATCTAGTGTTTTAAAGAGGTGTCCCATCGGACGGTTTTCTGCAACACCCGAGAGAGTAGTTGCTCCTACATCAAAAAGGAAATCACCTCTTTTGTAATATGATGCACATCCACCAATCAGTGAATGCGACTCAAGCAAAAGCACTTTTAATCCTGAATTAGCTAATAACGCCGCGCTGCTTAAACCTCCATATCCTGACCCAATAATAATATAATCGTACATTCTTCTTCTTTTTTCTAATATAATCGGAATGAGGAGAAAATAGTTCCCTATTTGCTTTAATTTCATAACAAATATTTATAGATTTGAAGATTCACTGAAACTAATTGGGGAGAAAATGAAGTACCAGAAAACCAACCTTGTATTTAAATCAATATTTATCGGATTATTATTAACAATCGTATTGGGATTAATGCCTGCCACACCGGAAGAAGGGATGTTTCCATTAAGCGAGATTCATAAAATTGATTTGAAAAAAGCCGGATTAAAAATCAGTCCAAAAGATCTTTATAATCCAAATGGCGTTAGTCTTATTGATGCACTTGTAAATATCGGCGGATGCACCGGTTCGTTCGTATCATCCGATGGTTTGATAATTACAAATCATCATTGCGCATTCGGAGCAATAGCCGCCGCAAGCACAACCGAGAAAAATTATTTAGAAAATGGATTCTATGCAAAAGGTTTAGAAGAAGAGATTCCCGCTCAAGGCAATTTCGTTAAGATAACCGAATCATACGAAGATGTATCTGAAAAAGTATTAAAATCAGTTGAAAACATAACCGATCCAGTAGAGCGCAATAGAACTATCGGTAAGACAATGAAAGAGATTGCGGATGCTGCAAATGATCCTCAAAACTCAATTACTGCCGAAGTATCTGAAATGTTCGCAGGAAAGACATATGTATTATTTAGATATCTCACATTAAGAGACGTAAGACTAGTATTCGCTCCGCCACAATCGATTGGTAATTTCGGCGGAGAAACTGATAACTGGGTATGGCCTCGTCATACAGGAGATTTCTCTTTCATGAGAGCTTACGTAGGTCCTGATGGCAAATCTGCACCTTACTCAAAAGATAATGTGCCTTTCCATCCTAAAAAACATCTAAAAGTAAATCCGAACGGAGTTAAGGAAGGCGATTTCACATTTATACTTGGTTATCCGGGAAGAACTTATCGTCACCGTCCATCTCAATATCTCGAATATCAGAAAGAATTTCTTCTTCCTTTTACGTCTGAACTGTATGAATATGCAATCAACACAACTTTAGAAGCCGCAAAGAATGATCCGGAATTGAAGCTAAAATCGGCTTCGAGAGTAAAAGGTCTTGCTAATACAGAGAAGAATTTTAAAGGTAAGATTCAAGGATTAAAGAGAATTAATATCATTGAGCAAAAACAAAATGAAGAGAAGGAACTACAAAAATTTATCGACTCAAAACCCGAACTAAAGAATAAGTATGGTAATGTATTAAACGATATTAAAGAAAACTATGATAGAATGTTCAAATTTGCAGAAGCACAATTATGGTTACGTAATGTAAATGGATTTTCTACTCCGCTTCAAATGGCTTCTTTCATTACCGGTTATGCTACCGAAAAAGAGAAACCGGATGCAGAAAGAATGAATGCTTATATGGATAAAAATATCAATTCAACTTTAGGCAGATTGAATTATCTTAAAGCAAATTACCATAAAGAAATTGAGAAGAAAATTCTTTCTAAAATGCTAAATGATGCAATAGCTCAAAAAGATGGTGAAAAAGTTACTGCTGTTACTAATTTCGTTTCTTCAGGTAAAGATTTAAATGATTTTGTCGATAATACAGTATATGGTTCTAAAATCATGGATGATGCTTATTTTAAAGAACTTACTACAAAAAGTTTATCGGAACTTAAAGCACTTAATGATCCATTAATTAATTTTGCTTTGGAATTAAGAGAGCAAAACGAAAAGATTTCTCTGACTTCTGAAGAAGTCGAAGGTAATCTCAATAAATTGTTTGCTCAACTTATTGATGCAAAAATGGAATGGAAGAAAACTAATTTTATTCCTGATGCTAATAGCACATTAAGATTAACCTATGGTTATATCAAAGGATATAACCCGCAGGATGCGGTTTATTATTCACCGATTACAACTTTGAATGGTGTAATAGAAAAATCGCTTTCCGGTGAAGCTGATTTTGTAATTCCCGCAAAATTAAAAGAGCTTTATGATAAAAAAGATTTCGGAAGATATGCCGATAAAAAAACTAAAGAGATGCCGGTAGCTATTCTTTATAATATGGATACAACCGGTGGTAATTCCGGCAGTCCTATTATGGATGCCTATGGTAACTTAATCGGTGTAAATTTCGATAGAGCCTTTGAAGCTACAATTAATGATTTTGCTTGGAATGAATCATATAGCCGTTCGATTGGCGTTGATATCCGTTATGTACTTTGGGTAACTGAAAAAATCGGCGGTGCTACACATATAATTAAAGAACTCGGATTATAGAATTTAGCCGGGGAAACCCGGCTTTTTTTTTGTATTGACTTTCATTTAAAAAACTATAAATTGCAGTATAACGGTTATCCCTTGTTTATAAATTCAAAAATATTACTCTTATCCAGCCGAATTTTATTATTTTTAATAATCCCTTCCCTATTGTATTCTCAATCATATAAATTACGAATAGAACAGATATCAATTAAAGAGGGGCTCTCCCAAGGTTCTGTAAGATGTATCATGGAAGATAGTCTCGGTTTTATCTGGTTTGGAACTCATGATGGACTCAACAGATATGATGGTTATAATTTCAAAATTTACAAGAATAAATTATCTGACCTATCTACGATCTCGAATAATTGGATATATAGTTTCAAACAAAACTCAAAAGGGGATATTTGGGTGGGCACCGCAGACGGGCTCAATCTTTTTTTAAGAGAGAAAGACCGCTTTATTCAAATCCGAACTCTCAAAAACAATACTACCAAAATAGATATAAATGCGGTTTATACCATCTTTATTAATAAAGAAGATAATGAAGAGATTATTTATTTCAGTACAAACAAGGGATTAGTTAAATACAACCATCAAAAAAATGAGTTCAAAATACTCTATCCAAAAGCTTTAGGAAATCCGAGTGATGGGAATTATATAAAAACTATTTTCAAAACTAAATCCGGTAAAATATTAGTAGGTACCTCAACTGGTAGAATCTTTTACTTGAATGCATACAATAATTCATTTACACTCTTTGAAGGATATACTTATCTTGAAAGAAATGTGAGAGAAAATTCAATAAATGCGTTTTTAGAAGACAATTCGAATAACCTTTGGATTGGAACTACATTCGGGCTCTATTCATATAATTACAAGACCCACGAAAAACAATATTTCCCTGATCTCATCGAAGTGCCAAAAGAACAATATCCAATCAATGTTTATAGTATCGAACTGGATAAAGCGGGAAATCTCTGGATTGGCGGACTTGGCTGGGGCACAGCAATTATTAATCCACAAACTAGAAAAGTAGTTAACCCAAGTCAAGATCAGAAATCAATTTTAGCATCATTGACTACATCAGTATTTTGCATCTATGCTGATAAAAGGGGGTTAGTTTGGTTTGGAAGCACGGGTGATGGCATTAGTCGATTCAATCCTTATACTAATCGATTTAATCTTGTAAATTATAAAACTGGGTCTAAAATTCAAAGTGTAAGAGCTTTTTTTGAAGATGGCAACAATAATCTCTATGTAGGCGGATATATAGGAATCGAAAAAATTAATAAAAAAACTAAGCAACATTATTATTATTCCAATAAGAACCCAGATGGCTATTCTTTAACAAATCCGAATATTTATTCAATGGAAGAAGATTACTTCAATAGAGGTAAAATTTTATGGGTAGGAACTGAAGGATATGGAATTATAAAATTAAATTTAATAACGGGTAAAATTACAAACCGCCCTTTTAATAATAAACTTATTAAAAGCGATTATGGGTCCTATATCTATACTCTTTTTTCCGATAAAGATCATTATCTTTGGGTGGGAACCGAAAGAGGGCTATATTCCATAAATTTACTAAATGAAAAAACTGAATTCTACCAAAATATCCCCCTCGATACTACTTCGATCGGGCCTAGATCAGTAACAAAAATTCTTCAAGATTCCTATGACAATCTATGGGTGGGGACTAATCTTGGTGGGTTAAATTTATTCGATAAAAAGACAAAAACTTTTACACGTTATACATTTGATAAACTGGTTCCAACTTCAATAAGCAATAACCATATCAAAACCATTTTTGAGGATAGTAAAAGAAGATTGTGGATTGGGACAAATGGCAGTGGCTTGAATCTTTTCAATAGAGAGGAAAAGACATTCACAAGATTTACTTCCGAAGATGGACTGCCAAATGATGTAATTTATGGTATTCTAGAAGATAGCTTTGGAAATCTTTGGATAAGTACAAATTTTGGTTTGTCTATGTTCAATCCTGAAAGTAAAGTATTTGTTAATTATCTCCAGCAAGATGGTCTCCAATCTAATGAATTTAATTCTAGCGCATATTATAAAAGTCCTTCCGGTGAACTATTTTTTGGTGGTATTGAAGGATATAATTCATTTTATCCGGATAGAATTACTATTAATAAAAACATTCCTTCTGTAAGGATAACTAATTTTAGGCTTTTCAATAGTGAAGTTACCCCAAATAAATATATAAATGAAAGAATAATACTCAAAAAAGCTATCGAGCTTACAGATACACTTGTCTTAAAGCATAATGAAAATATGTTCACTTTCGAATACGCTGCACTTGATTATGTAGCTCCTGTAAAGAACTCATACTTTTATAAGATGGAAAATTTTGATGACCGCTGGATTAACGCAGGTAATAATAGAACTGCTACATATACAAATCTTGACCCGGGCGAATATAGATTTAGAGTAATAGCAACTAACAATGACGGACTTCTGAATAACAATGGAACAACTCTTACAATAATAATACTTCCCCCCTTCTGGAAAACTTGGTGGTTTATAACAATAGCTCTTTTGGGAATTATATCCTTAATCTATTTTATTTTATGGTATCGCATAAGATTAATTCAACAGCAAAAGGAAACACTCCAAGAATTAGTTTTAGAGAGAACTTCCGATTTAGAAAAATTGAATAAGGAATTGGAGAAAACCAATTCTAGTAAAGATAGATTCTTCTCAATTATTGCACATGATTTACGAGGTCCTTTCAATGGATTCTTAGGTCTTTCTGATATGCTAAAAAAAGAATGTGATACTCTCTCAAAAGAGGAGATTATTGATATTAGCAATGCACTTCACCTATCGATTAAAAAAACATATAACTTGTTAGAGAATTTGCTTAACTGGGCGCGAGTTCAAACCGGCGATTATGAATATTCACCTGCCACTATTTCATTGCGGGAGGTAATTGATGAAATTCATTTATTATTCATAGGCAATCTCAGCGCAAAAAGTATTAAATTTATCAATTTTATTTCACCTCAATTAATGGTTTATGCTGATGAGAATATGTTAAACTCAATTTTGCAGAATCTAATTTCTAATGCGATTAAATTCACACCAAGAAATGGGGAAATTTCTGTCGCTTCCTCCATTGAAGGAAAGCTTGCTAAGATATCCGTCTCTGATACGGGTGTAGGAATAGATGATGATACTAAAAAAATATTATTTAATATCGATTCGCACCTCACAAATAAAGGTACAGAGAGCGAACCGGGAACAGGACTCGGCTTAGTCCTGATAAAAGAATTGATATTGAAATCAGGAGGTGAGATATCAGTTGATAGTAAAGTAGGCAAAGGAACTACCTTTTCATTTACTATGCCAATTGCTTAAATTTCATCTTCCATTTTTAATTTCCAGAAAATTTCTAACTATGAAAAAAATATATTTTATACTTCTCCTATTTGCTTTAGTTTCTACAAATGCTCAAAGCAATAAAATTGTATTCGGTTATCTCCCTTCTTGGGAAATCATTGATACCGTAAACCTCAAAATCGATTACGAAACACTTACTCATATTTCTCCTTTTTCATTTCAAGCGAATCCAGATGGTTCGATAAAGAATGCTGATTATTGGGGAGTAAAATGGAATTCGATTATCACTAAGGCTAAAGCGAAAAATATTAAAATCATTATATCTCTTACAAATTTTGATCCCGATGAACTTAAGACTATTCTTAATTCTTCTCCCATTACTTTAAAACTTATAGATAATGTAATAAATCTTCTAAAATTCTATTCACTCGATGGAATTAATATAGATTTCGAAGGATTATACGATGAAGATAAAGGCAGCCCGATGAATAACTTCATGAATCAGCTATTTACAAAAGTCAAAGAAGCCGATTCTAAATATGAAATCTCTATTGCACTTCCCGCAATTAATTTAAGGAACAAATGGAATTTTAGTTATATATCAATTTATTCAGATTATATAATTATAATGGCTTACGACTATTATGGAAGTTGGAGCGATTTTACTGCACCTACTTCTCCATTAGAAGGATTAAATTTTACTGTTAAACGAAGCATCGAAAATGATTATGCCAATGTTGTAGCTCTAAATCCTTCAAAAGTTGTTCTTACCTTACCCTACTATGGAAATGCTTGGAGGACTAATTCAGAAAATCCTTTCGCTCAGGTAAAGCCGTATTCTGATACAGCTTCATTTAATAATTATATCGGCGCGACTTACTTTCAAGATATTCCATTTATGCCACCATTTACTCAAAGGTATTTTAATGACCAATCAAAAAGCACTTGGTACAAATTTGTTGATGGTGATTATATAATTCAAAATTGGATTGATGATGAATATAGTCTAGGATTAAAAATGGATTATGCTATAAGTAAAAATCTTGGAGGTATTGGGATTTGGGCACTCGGTTATGACGGTATCCGACCCGAACTAAGAGATCTAATTAAATCTAAGTTTAATCCTTCCGATGTAGCTAGTGAACAAATAATTCCTACAGAGTTTGTGTTATATCAGAATTATCCAAATCCATTTAACGGAACTACCGTTTTAAAATATTATATGCCTAAAGAAAACTTTCTAAAAGTGGAAGTATATAATTCTATCGGTGAATTAGTAAAAATTCTTTTTGATGGTTTTCAGAATGGCGGGGTTCATGAATTAGTTTTTGATGCAGAAGGATTTTCGAGTGGAGTTTACTTCTATAAGATTACAACTCCAACTTTTTCGGAAACGAAAAAATTGGAGTTGTTAAAATAATCGTGTTTAAGATTTTTATTAAAGAATCTTAACCCACAAAAAGTCTATAAACATAAGTAGAAGCAAAATAAGCCAATATAGCGAAGAACGCTGAAGTAGGGATAGTAAGTATCCAAGCCCACATAATATTACGTGCTACTCCCCATCTAATGGCACTCATACCTTTAATGATACCCACACCCGCTATTGCGCCTGTAATTGTATGTGTTGTACTTACAGGTATTCCAAATTCGGATGCCACTAAGATAGTTAATCCTGCAGATGTTTCAGCACTAAACCCCCCAAATGGAGAAAGCTTTGTCATATTCATACCAAGTGTTTTTATAACCTTCCATCCACCAATCAAAGTACCAGCAGCGATTACTGAATGACTTAAAATAATAACCCAAAATGGGACACCAAACTCGGGAAGAAAACCATTTGTGAATAGTACTAATGCAATTATACCCATTGTTTTTTGAGCATCATTCGTTCCATGACTTAAGCTATAAATTCCTGCTGATACCAATTGAAGTTTTCTAAAATAATTATCTACTTTTCTCGGTCGCATATCTTTTACAATCCATAAAGTGATAATAGAAACAATTATCGCTATTACCATTCCAATAATGGGTGCAAGGAAAATGAAAATTACAATCTTAGTGAGTCCGGAAGCGATTAAAACGTCCGGACCTGCCTTTATAACTGCTGCACCTGCTAAACCGCCTATCAAACTATGCGATACACTTATTGGCATTCCTAAGTGCGTTGCCGTACCGGCAGTAATTATTGCACCAAGTACACAGGAAAATATTACAAAATTATCAATTATATTGGTTTCGACAATACCCTTACCGATTGTGTTGGCTACGTGAACACCAAAAATAAATGCAGCTAAAAAATTAAAAGTGGCTGCCCACATTACTGCCTGCAATGGCGTTAATACACGTGTGGATACTACTGTTGCTATTGAGTTTGCTGCATCGTTCATTCCATTATAAAAATCGAATACCAATGCCATCAATACTATTATTAAGGGGAAAGTATATTCCATATTATCAACTATTTTTAACGAAAATTGTAATTATTGTATTAGCTACTAACTGGCATTTATCAACAGTGCGCTCTAATAAATCGAGTATCTCTTTGTGCTTAATTAATTTTATCGGGTCTTTTTCAGTGGCAAATAGTTTTCTAATAGCTTCACGGTAAACTACATCTGCCTGTTCTTCCAAATCTTTTACAATCTTGCTTTCGTTTAATGATTTCGATCTTTCCTTTAAATCATTTATTGCTACACCCAGTTCTTTAATTTGGAGTGCAATTATTTCACTTAATGTATCAGCACTCTCTACAATATCTGTTACATTGTATATTTCCAAACGAGTGATTACGGCATTCAAAGTATCACTTACGCTTTCAATTCTTTTCGTAAGTGAAAGTATATCTTCTCTATCAAATGGTGTAATAAATGATTTGTCTAATTTTTTGATTGTTTTTACGGCCATTTCATCGCAACGTCTTTCGAGGGATTTGATTTTTGCAGCAGTTTCAAATTCATACTTGTTTGCAGTGAATATTTTTTTCGCGAGCTGTGCCATTTCATTTACATTGGCAATCATATCATTAAAATATTCAAAATACTTATCTTCTTTTGGCGTTAAGAACTTTAACATTTCCTCACCGTTTTTTAGGTTGTTTAAAAAATATAACTCATTAATGTATTTATTGCGTGCTCTAAAATCAATTAAAGAATATTATATAAATGTTAACAAAGCTTTAAGTTTTTCCAGTTTAATTATCTTCATATAGGAAAAATCATTTGTTATTCGCTTTATAAACAATCACTTCTGCCGTTTCAATCGTAATCAAACCTCCACAACCGGAATCCTCAAATATCTGATTTACAGTTGGTAAAAAATGTTCTATATTTTCTTGTATATCTACTATTTCAATTATTAAAGGGAGGTCTTCGGATAGACGTAGAATTTTTGAAGTGTGAATTCTGCTTGTACCACCGAAACCCATTATTCCCTTAAAAACTGTGGCTCCTGCTAATCCGGCTTTTTTTGCTTCAATTACAATTTTTTCATAGACAGGTGTAGAATGGTCTTTATCGGAATCCCCGATGAATATTCTTATTAATTTTGCATCTCGCTTTAATTCCATAACCGCCTCATGCTAATGATTTTGCTGCTATGTATGATAAATAAACGGCTCCTAATGTAAGAACTATATTTAAAAGAATATTTATAAAAGCAAAAAATAATTCAGTTTCTTTTAGCAAGTTTACTGTCTCAAAAGCGAATGTGGAGAAAGTGGTAAAACCACCGCAAAATCCGATAGTTAAGAAGATTTTTAATTCAGGAGAAATTATTTTTTTCACATCAAGGAAAAAGATGATAAAGCCAAGAGCAAAGCTGCCAAGCACATTAACGGCAAGAGTACCATAAGGAAAATTTGACGGAAGGAATCGATGTACTGATCCCGAAATCCAAAAACGAAAAACACCGCCAAGTGCTGCGCCTGCAGCTATGAGTAAGTAATTATACATATATTATTTTTTGACTTTAAATTTACGAATATTCGGCTCAAATTTAAAGTGCAATAAAATTCTTCAAACAAACATTAATTTTTCATGGCAGGATTTAAAATCATAAAAGCCCTGTAAGTAATACTTACAAGGCTTTTAATCGTGAGCGCGGGTGGGCTCGAACCACCGACCCTTTGCTTAAAAGGCAAATGCTCTACCCCTGAGCTACGCGCCCCTCACGTATATATCAAAATACAGACTTCAAATATATTATCTTTCCATTTAAATCTCAAGCAGAACTCTCAAATAATTCATTCTGTATATACACTAAATTTTTACAATTTTAAGAATAACTCGATTGTTTTGCAAATTAATTCTTATTAACCGTTATTTTAATATATTTTTTTATATATTTTTGTTTCACTATTCTGTTGAGATTATGAATAAATATACTATTTTAATTGCAGATGACGATGAGAATCTTTGTTACCTTCTTAAAGAAGAATTAATACACGAGGGTTATATCATAGATATTGTTTATGATGGTAAAGATGCTATCGAAGCAATTAAAAAGAAAAATTATGATGTAGTTCTTCTTGATCTCGAAATGAAAGAAGTATCCGGAGAACAAGTACTTAAATTTGTCCAAGAAAATCATCCCGATCTTCAAGTAATTGTACTTACTGCAAAATCAGAAATCCGAACTGCAATAAATTGCATCAAACAAGGAGCTTATGATTTCATTTCTAAACCATACGAATTTGGTCAACTAGCTTTTACGATCCAAAGAGCAATAGATCATCATAAATTAGTAATCGAAAATAAATTATTAAGCGCAAAAATTGCATCTTCACCAAATAAAATTATCGGCGAAAGTGAAAGCATAAATAATGTTATTTTACTCGCTGAGAAATCTGCTAAATCAAATTCCAGTATTTTGCTCGAAGGTGAAACCGGTACGGGCAAAGAACTCTTTGCAGAATTTATTCATAAAAATTCCGACCGTTCCGAAAAGCCATTCGTTGCAATAAATTGCGCTTCCCTCCCCGATCAATTAATCGAAAGCGAACTCTTCGGATACGAAAAAGGGGCTTTTACTGATGCAAAGACTTCTAAACAAGGGCTTGTTGAGATTGCAAATGGAGGTACTCTTTTCTTAGATGAGATCGGAGAACTGAGTTTGGCACTCCAACCCAAACTACTTCGTTTTTTGGAAAATGGTGAGTTCCGAAGAATCGGCGGTATCAATACTCTTTCCTCTGACGTTCGAGTTATAGGTGCTACGAATAAGAATCTTATGGAAGAAGCTGAAAATAAAAATTTTAGACGTGACCTTTTATTCCGCTTGAATGTAATCACGCTTACCATTCCACCACTTCGTGAAAGAGGAAATGACGTAATCCTACTAAGCGATTATTTTCTCCAAAAAAAATCTCCCGTGCGCTCAAGAAAAAAACTTTCACCCGAAGCAGAAAAAGAATTATACCGTTATAATTTTCCCGGTAACGTAAGAGAACTAGAACATATGATCGAGAGAGCTATTATTTTCTCGGATGGCGATACTATTCACATTAAAGACCTCAACGTTCCTAAAGAGGATTTTGATTTCACTAATTTTATCGAAACCGAAGGAAAACTTTTATCTCTAACCGAAATGGAAGCCATTCATATTAGACGTGCATTAGAAGTAAATAATTGGAATCGCGAAAATAGTGCAAGAGCTTTGGGTATTAGTCAAAAAACTCTTTATTCAAAAATTAAGACTTACAACCTGAGATAAAATGAGCACTAAAAGGAGCCGTAAATTATCTTTACTTTTTCATGACATCAATAACATTTTCGCACGCATAGTTACGAGTACTGAATTATTAAAACAAGATGAAAGACTAAATCTTTCCTCCAACACTTTATTGAAAAGTATTGAAAACAGCATTCACGCTGCATCAGAACTACTAGACGAATTTAAGTCGCAAAACGAGAATACAATTTCTGAACCCCGATTAATAAATATGGATGTTCTCTTAAGCGATCTCATTGCCGTATATCGTGAAAAATTTAGAGATCGAATTGAATTTTCACTTAATATGGTTGATGATCTATATCAAATAAAAGCAAACCATGGCGACCTCTATCGATTATTCCTCAATCTAATTGTAAATGCATCCGAAGCAATAAAATCGCAAGGAGCAATTACTATTCGCGCTGTCAACACTACAAATAAATTAGTACGAACAGAACCAAATTTTTTTGAAGGGGATCAGTCAGCTGTCTGCATCGAAATAACCGATACCGGTGAAGGAATTGAGCCGGAAATAATAGATAATATTTTTGAAGAAAATTTTTCTACAAAAAATAAAAAGAATTCAGGTCTCGGTCTTGCAATCGTTAAAAATATAGTAGGTTCTTTGAATGGCTCAATAGATGTATCTAGTGTTCCCAATCACGGTACAAAATTTTCTGTTACACTTCCGGCTATAAAGCCAATCCAGAAACCCAAGCTACATGACAAAAAAAGAATTTTAATAGCAGAAGATGATTCAATTCTAAGAGAGCTCTTAAGAGATTTATTAGCCTCGTATGATTATGAAATCATCGAGTGTTCTACCGGCGAGGAAGTAATTAATTTACTCGGGAAAATTGATATCAACCTGTTTATAATAGATCATCAGATGCCCGGCATTACCGGAATTAATTGCATTGAAGAGATTCGTAATAGTAATATTGATAAACCTATTATTCTCGCAACCGGCGCAATCAGCAAGTCCGAAGAAAAAACAATTGAGACACTCGGAATTTCTGATGTATTCAAAAAACCGTATGTATTTGATATAATGCTAAATCGAATAAACGAATTGACTCAAAATTTATAAATCGGGTGCTTATAAATCGATTAGCTTTCTCTCATCATCCATTTCTTTTATCATCGGTTTTTTGATTGAAGTTAATTTTTCCAAAAGTTTGATTATATCAAATGCAGCGTTCTCAATAAAATCAACTCTTTTCAATACAACATCTTTCGATAATTCCGGTTTGGATAATTCCCTTCTTATTGCGGCAATAGAAAGGTTTATTAGTGTCAGCGGCTGTTTAATTTCATGATTGGCAGTTGCAACAGTTGCGCCAAATGTTTTCACCTTTTCTAATTCTACTAACATCTGATTTACTTCTCTGAAACGAAGAGCTGAATTAATACGCGCGATTAATTCCACACGATTAAAAGGCTTGCGTATATAATCAAAAGCACCCGCAGCAAAACCTTCTTTTAAGTTTTCAACTTCCGAAAGTGCAGTTAATAAAATAATCGGGATTGTTTTCGTATTATCGCTTGAAGAGATTGCTTTACAAACATCCAACCCCGAAATGCCCGGCATGAGAATATCGAGAAGAATTAAATCGGGCTTCTCCGCTTCCGCTTTTTCAATTCCCATCTGCCCTTCATAAGCAGTTGCAACATCAAACTTCTCCCGCTCTAATCGGTCTTTTAATAAAAAAACATTATCAGGGTTGTCATCTATAATTAATATTTTTTTCATTTCTTACTTTCTTTCTTTGAAAGATATTTTTTTATTTTTGCTTCTAGTTCAACCGTATTAACCGGTTTCGTAATGAGATCATTAAATCCATTCCGTTCAATTATACCTTTATTATCAAGCATCGCATAAGCAGTAAGCGCAATTATAGGAATTGAAGAATATTTTGGCTCGCCTTTTATTCTTTTAATCGTCTGGAATCCATCCATTTGCGGCATCATAATATCCAGAAGAATAATATCCGGAATTTTCGTATTAAGAATTGCTAAGCATTCCACGCCATTCGATGCAAATATAGTTTCATAACCAAAATCTTTTAGTATTTCGCCTATTGTATAAAGTGTGTCGTTATTATCATCGACTACCATTATAAGTTCAGTTTTATTCTCTACTACATCATTATCATTAGAAGCTGTAAATGGAAGTTCATCATCAGGAAGTATAGCATAACTTTCTGCATTGTACCCTATAATACCAATTTCATCTCTAATTATTTTTAAAATATCAAGTGGGTGCATACCTGCTGAGATAACTCTTTTACTAAATTCCCCTTTCAAAACTTCAATTTCAGTGTCTGATAAATTCTTTAATGGTTTTCCCCAGCCGGTTTTTTTCATTCCATCGACAGATGCAATTATTATTTCAGCGTTATTTTTAATTTTACTTAATTGTTCAATTAATTCCCAAGGGTCGATTTCTAGAGTTAATGGATCAACCACGATAGCTTTACAAGAAACTCCATCATCGTCATGCTCAAACTCTTTTGCTGTTATATAATTTTGTACTAAGAAATTATAACCATCCAAATAATCAGAAAGTATATTTTTCAATTCATTATTATTACTGAATATTGCGGTCTTACCGACATAGTCTCGCACCGGCTTATCAATCGAACCAAATAATGAAGTCTCAATTATATCCAATATAGCATCATTCAAAATAAATGAGATAGCCGTACCACTATTAATAGTGCTTTTAATAGTGAATTTACTATCAAGCATCTCAATATATTTCCTAGAGATTGCAAGACCGAGACCCGCTCCACCATACTTCCTTCCAAGTCCATTATCTACTTGCGTAAACTCACTAAAGACAGTCTCTAATTGATCTTCAGGAATTCCAATTCCGGTATCACTAACAATAAATTCAATCCGCTTATCTTCAAGAATATTCGTCTTTAGCTTCACTTCACCTTTTTCGGTGAACTTGATTGAGTTATAAATAAGGTTCAACAAAATCTGTTCTAACTTAACTTTATCCGTATTCAGTAATACGTTTCTATTAATATCTTTTTCGTATTTGAATTTTAGATTTTTCTCTTGAACCATTAATCTGATACTTTCTATAAGCTCTTCAAGAAACTCATCAAGGAGAAAAGAATCTTTCCTTACTTCCACCTTGTCAGTATCAAGCTTAGAGAATTCTAAAATATTATTAATAAGATTAAGTAGTTTTTTCCCATTCCTCAGAATAATATTATTGCGTTCAGTCATTTTTGGTGCGGCATTACTTTCTTTAAGCATTAGCTCCGTTAATCCAAGTATCGAAATCAATGGAGTGCGAAGCTCGTGAGACATATTTGCAAGGAATTGCGATTTAGATTCTACCAAATTCTCTAACTGCTTCAATGTCCTCGCATTGCTTATTCCTATTGCCAACTGTTCATCAATTTTTTCTAAATACTCGATTATATTTTTATCTGGGTCAGCATCCGAACCCAGTTCTAAAAGTGCAACTACTTCTTTATTATATAGCAGTGGATAGACCAATATATACTTTAGTTTAATCGACACAATGCCCGAAGTCATCTCCGGATAATTATCGTGAAACTTAAATTCTGCCGGCTGTTTATTCTCGATTGAAGATTTATATAGACTTTTCTCGAGCATCATCACTTTTGAATTACTTACAATTCCTGCCGATGATATATATATTGGTTCACCATTTTCAGCTAAGTATAATGCACCGAAATGCACTCCTGTCGATTGCAATATTCTTTCCAATGCCGAATCGGATATCTCTTTGAGCGATGGATTGCGGTTTATAAGTGAAATAAACTGCGTGTATTCATCCTCGCTTTTTTTATTAATTTCAATTTCGCTAAGCATCTTATTAAACGTTTTTGCAAGCTCACCAATTTCATCTTTTGAAATAATTTTTACACGATGTGAATAATCCCCTTTACTTGTTATCTCTGCGGCACTACTTAATAATTGGATCTGCTTTCTGAACTTCGCCGTCAAAACGAAAATAATAATGAAAGCGAATATACTTCCCGCTACTGCAATAATAATAACAATATTTCTAATTAAGTCCCTTAATGCTCCTCCCTCGGCATAGAACTTAAAGACAACGAATTTTATTTTGGATGGCGATTCTATTGTGTTTGGTGGAACTACTAATGCAGCGACGAAATCAGCGGCACTCGTTTCTTCTGAATATATATCAAAATTATTTTTATATCTAAGTGCTTTAATAGAATTTTCAATTATAATATTATATCCCTGATTAGCGTTACTATTAGAAATGATTAATGGAGATTCTTCGATTATAAGTGCGGTATTAAGCTCCGTTTTGGCGGAAACCTTATCTAATAATTCCTCGCTTATCTGGAAACCATAGTAATATGTAATAGTGTCATTCAGACGATAATACTTTAACACGATATTTGGATTATCTTTGAAAAATTTTTGCAAACCATTAGAATTGCCGTCAATAGATAAATCACTACTTTTCTTAAATATTCTACGGCTAATAAGCGAATCATTTTTTATAGCAATGATAAAATCGATATTCGCAGTATCGAGATTAACATTTGCAATAATTTTTTCATTTTGAATTAGTTTGATAAAATCGGTATCGAGCGATTCAACCTTCTGTTGGAAAGAAAAAACGAAATCGTTTGCAGCATTTAATATATCGCGGGACTGCGCATCCCTAAGAATGGTACTCGAAAACGAGTAATAGATCGAAGCGGTAATTCCCGATAAAAGAATTACCACCACAGAGGTAATTAATAATAACCGTACATTTAGTTTCATTTTGTTTAATCATTCAATTCGGCTGATTATTTGTTTTTGTTCTCTTCTTCTTGCTTGGTTCTGTATTTATTAAACATCTCTAAATTCTCTTTCTTCTGCTCTTCAAAAGCATCCTTCTTTATCATTAATCTTTCTCTAAGAGTAGGAAGTATTTCTGCCTTAATAGAAATAATAATCTCTTTTTTAGTATAAGAAACTTGGTCATATCCGAAAATATATTTTAAACCAAAAAACCACCAAGGCAAGTCTTTTAAAAATGGAATGCCTCTACGTGAAGTAGCATCCTCATTAACAAATAAACCACCAATTACTGTTTCTTCACCATTTAATAAAAGTACACTTGTAGTAGCAGCCGTCTTTCTTATTTCTGTACTAATTACATCAGGAATTGCCGAGCTTCTCTCTACCTTCACCTTAAGGAGAACATATTCTAAGCCATCTTGATTATAAATATATGGAGTTACTTCTATGATCGTACCGGTAGAATAAAACTTATCAATTAAGTTACCCGAGAAATCACGCTCTTTAATTGAAATATCAGAACCAACTTGAGTACGTCCCTGAATTCCATTTCTCACCGATACAGTAGGACGGGCAATAATTTCACCAAGATTATCTGTTTCAAAAAATCTAAACATCGCAGAAGCATTACCGGCAAATTTACCCATAGTAAATTTTGATTCCGTAGTTAAATCCAATGTTGGTGGTTTAGCAACTGTCTGCTGTGTACTTGTGTTTCCGGTTTGCTCTTGTTCTTCTTGAAGAGTTCTAAATTCACTGCCAATTGATAAACCATTTCTTGAGAGAAGGAATTGCCAGTTAATGCCTTTTTCGGTCATATCAGTTACATTCGCTTCAAACAAAACCGCACTAATTTTTACTTCCTTTTCTTCTGAACCTGCATATATATTAATATCGCGTGCTTCATCAGAAACTCCTTTTCTTTTTACTATAAGTGCTTCTGCCGTTTCCTCAACAATTAAATTATTATACTGGGCAATTATAATTAATGCTTTTTTATACTGCATCTTATCGATCTCAAATCCAATCGGAGCTGTAAAACCAGCAACAGAAAAAACTTTTTTGCCGGTAATCTGTTCGCTTACTTTGCTAATCAAATCCACAGCTTGATCAAAAGGGACACTTTCGGATAATGTAACAAGTTCATCGGGATTAGTGTAACCCGATAGTTTCTCTTTCAGGTCAATCTGTGCATTCAACCCGTTTAGTCCTAAAGTTATCATAAAGAAGAAAATAAATCTTTTCATTTTATTTGCTCTGCTTTTTTTCTTTTGAAAGTTCAAGCGTCATTTTTTCAATAATTCCGCCCTTATTGAGTATAAAGTGTACATTACTACCCTTAAAATCTATCTCTGTTAAGTAACCAAGATAAACTTGATCACCTTCCCATAATAAGTAAGTCCTACCCGAAGCATCTGATAAAAATGCTCCATCCGGTATTATAGCTAATAACTGACCGGTTTGTACATCTAAAAGATCATCTCTATTAGGCGTTATCTCGCTGCGAATTAGTGGATAGAAATAATCATAAACCGGATATGGCTTTAGATCGTTCTCTACATAATTTCTGATTGCAAATCGATCGTCTGAAGATGAATAAACTTCTACATTAAACTTATAATTAACTAAATAATGAGGAGTGCCATCCGGATCTACATTAATATTATTAGCTAATATCATAGTATTAATTTTTTTTAATAACTTACTCTCTTCAATCGAATAAACCAAATTATAGAGGTCTCTAAACTCAGCCACCCCGTCCAAAGTATAATTAAAAATATCAAAACCTTTTTCGCGTGTATTTTCAACATATTCCATATTAACAAATGAGTTTGGCGAAAATCTTTCTGAAACCTTATTGACAAAATCATAGAAATCAGTTTGATTAATATTGAAAGGGATATTATGAGGACGGAGGGCGAGCACTGAATCTAACTGTGCGGCTCGCTTCTGCAAATCGATTAAACTTTTTGTTAATGCTTCGGTATCCATTTCATATTTTTTCAGATTTTTTATTTTTGTGTTCCTATCGTCTATTTTTCCTTTAAGGATCACATAATTAAAAATACCACCGGCAACAATTATAAAAATCAAAATGCCGCTAATAATAATAGTATTTTTTACTTTGCTAGTCATTTTGTACCGTTTGTATCCTTTTTAGCTAAGTCAAATTCGATAGTATATGAAAATGCGTTCTTTTCTCGGAGCGGTTCAAATTTAATATTTTTTAAGTTGGATACCTGAAGATATTTTGCGAACTCAGTTAATACATTTCTTGAAAGCGAATAACCGATAATTCTTGTTTTTTCATTTTCGCTTATATCAAGTTTACTAATCCAAAAATTTCTTCGCCTTTCTGCAAAATCAGAAATATTTGAAAGATTATAATTCCATAAACCGGAGCCCGCTGCCACACTATCAAGAACCGATTGCGTTTCATCGAAGCTATTAATTCTATTATCTAATGGGGTAATTTGCTCTACGAGAACTTGATTCTCTAATTGACGAAGTGTTAAGCGTGCAACCTCTGAATCTAATTCATTAATCGTTCTATTATTCGATAACGTTTGAAGAGTGAAGAACATAGCAGCACCGAACAGAAATGGAAGCAATGCATAACTATGCCATCCGAACTGTAAAAACTTTTGATTCTCTTGGACATACTTAGGAAGGAAATTTACTCCCTTATGCTTCCTGTCTAGTTCATCAAAATATTCTACTGCCGCTGAAATAGGAACAGCATAAAGCGCAAGATTCTCAATATCTTCAATTGGCAATTCACGAGTTACGAGATCTTCAAATTTTAATTCCGATACATTTGCTTCGGGGAATGTGCCATAAAACGAAAGCATTAAATTTTCGGAACGATCCTCTCCGCATATAATTATATTATCGAGTTTAGGGACCTGTCCATTTTCCATCTCTAATAATATCTTGGAAAAATAGACATCATAAGTGTGCAGATTTTTTGTACCTATATCTAGTGTAGAGCCGATATGTTTTAATTTCTGTCCTTCTAAGAATATGAGCTTACTATATTCTTTACCGATATAAATAATAAGAGAATAGTCTTCGGGGAAAAATTTATTTGTCTTACCCACAAAAAACGATAATGCTAATTCAGCCGTTTTAATAGTAGGAATCTTTAGATATCGCTTTTTAATAAAATTGGCAAGAAGATTAACTACACTTACGCAATGAATATCGCCTTCGATAAATACCGATAGGAGCTGATTTGCATTTAACTCAAGATAATCTATTGCATCCGGAGCGACCGTAATCCCTTTTACGGTTTGAATATCTTTTATTATTGCTTCGATTAGCTTATTCTTTTTTTCGTCACGTGGACCTTCATAGACGTGGAAATTAACAGTAGGCTCTGTTATAACAGGAATAAATTCCATTTTAGAAATTTGGAAACTGGAAAGTGAAGCGGCTACCTGCGCAATATCATTTGCACCTACATCCACACCAATAGGTGTAGCAGTATCATCTAAACTATCGAATGATAATTCCCCGCCGGATTCAGGCATAGGAAGATTAAAATCATTCTCCTGTCTGGAAGGTGATTGATACATCGAAGCCATAGTTAAAGAAGCTACTTTGAGTACTCTAATAGTTTCTTTTTCTTTAGCAACGACTGCTATCTTAGCATCGCTCCCTTCGCAATATATGCAGACTACCGGTTTTGTCATATCCCTTTCATTATTTGTAGCATTCTAACTTTATTATTCGCATATGCTAATGTATTCTCAGCCGTTATTCTTCTTTCTTGATAAAGTCTTAGCAAATCTTGTTCCATTGTTACCATACCAACGTCTCTTCCCTGTGTAATCATACCATAAATTTCACTTGTATTATTACTTTTAATGGCAGCTCTAATTGATGGAGTGCTAATTAATACTTCTTTAGCAAGAACTCTTCTCCCATCAGTACTAGGGACTAATTTTTGCGATACTACTGAAACCAAAACATCAGCTAATCGATTTCTAACTCTATCTTGTTCGCCGGTTTCCACTTCCGCAATAATTCTATCCAACGATTCCACAGCCGATGAAGTATGTAGCGTGGAAAAAACTTTATGCCCGGTATCTGTTACTTCTAATGCCGCCAAAATAGTATCCGGGTCTCTCATCTCACCTATTACAATAATATCAGGGTCCTGTCTTAAGGATTGAATAACGCCTTCCTTAAAAGAAAGAACATCCCTTCCAACTTCCCGATGCTTAATAATAGAGGCATTTGAAGTATGTACATACTCAATAGGTGCTGCTATAATTACTATATGACACGGATCGAACTTATTATGATAATCAATTATTGAATCAAGTGTTGTGGATTTTCCTGATCCTGTAATTCCCGTTACTAATGAAAGTCCAAACTTAATAAACCCATGACTCATCTGCTTAACTGCTAATGGATGAAACTCAAGCGAATCAAGTGAGCGAATATTAGTTGCAATCGCTCTCATATTTAAAGTTAATGTATCTAAATCATAATAAGTATCAGCTCTAAAGCGAACATACCTCTGATGCTTTTCATAAAAAAAAGTATAGCTAAAATCTAAGTTTCTTTTTTCGACTAATAATTTTAATTGATTTTTTGATAGTAGAGATACTATTAAAACAGCCCATTCATCATTATTAAGAATAGGAAGTTCTTTTGCTTTTTCTTTTTTACCATGAATTCGTAGCCATGCAAATCCATTAGTTCCCATTCCGCCAATTTCAATATCTGATGCTTGATGCTCAATCATATAGGTTAATATATGATTGGCTAACTTAATTACCTGTAATTTTTGCTCATTTTGAAGTTTATCGATATTCTCGATAATAAAATTTATTCTCTCCGGTCCCATTACTACCGGAGGTATCTTGGAGGTAAAAAAAGATAAAATTGACTTAGCGTTTTCAATCATCCGCAATAACCAAAAATTTTATGTATAAATTAATACTATTCTTCCATAGTTGCACCAATAACTTCATGAAAACTTGTAAGTCCGAGTCTAACTTTCTCGAACCCCGCATCACGAAGACTTAAAGTGCCATCTTTTCTTGCTTGTTCTCTAATTGCTTCTTCATCTACATCATCACCTGCATTTACAATTGCTTTTCTAATCTCTTTAGTAAAATATAATGCTTCATGAATTGCCATTCTACCTTTATAGCCCGATTGATTGCATCTATCGCATCCCACTGCTTCATATATTGTGTGGTCTTTATAATCATCATAATTCAAGTCAAGATTTCCCACTACCTCTTCTAAGTTAGTAGTTACTTTTTTGCAGTTATCGCATAATTTTCTAATAAGTCTCTGAGCCACAATAATATTAATTGCATAAGCAATAAGGAATGGTTCAACACCCATTTTAAATAAACGAGCAACTGCCGAAGGTGCATCATTAGTGTGAAGTGTAGAAAAAGTTAAGTGACCTGTATTAGCTAATTTGATAGCTGTTTCGGCTGTCTCTTTATCGCGCATCTCACCTACTAAGACGATATCAGGATCGTGCCTTAATATTGATCTTATCGCCTGCTCGAAGTTCATCTTATAACCAATCTTTAATTGGCGTGCTCCTTCAATAACGTACTCAACAGGATCCTCGACTGTCAAAACATTTTTGGTTGGATTAATTACTTGATAAAGTGCGGCAACAAGAGTAGTTGATTTTCCCGATCCGGTGGGACCTGTTAATATAATCATCCCCTGCGGTTGTGTAATTGCTTTTACGAATGCCGTATTTGAATATCCTGTTAATCCAAGCTTGCTAAGATCTCTTATAACTTTTCTATCATCGAGGATACGAATTACAATACTTTCAAATTTATTTTTAAGTTCAGTACCAACCATCGGAAGCACCGATACACGGAAACGAATTATATGTCCATCAATTTCACGCTGAATAAAACCATCTTGAGCGCGTTCCCTTTCAAATCTGTCTAATCCTTTCGAGCGGTCTTTTACTACTGCCATTACTGCTTCCGGAAGTGTACCTTCCTGAACATGCCATAAATTCAGTTTGCCATCTGTCCTGAAATGAATTTCTGTTTTATTACCCGGTTTTGGGATTACGTGAATATCACTTACCCCTTTTCTTGTTCCTTCAACTAGTGCAGCTTCAATAAGATTTATAAGAGCAGATTTATTTATTTCAGCATCAAGTTCATCTTCATCCACCGAAGATTCTTCTGCCGCTACCTGTATCTCTTCATTTGCTTCTTGAATCGCTTTTAGATATTCATTCTCTGCCGGGACTATAAGTGCAATTAATTTATCATAATCTTTCTTGCGTAAAAAATTAATTTCATATTTTTTTGCATTAAGAGAGTATGCAATTTTTACGAGTGTTCTATCTGTTGGATCTACTGCGGCAAGAACAAGCTTATCTTTAATCCTATCATCAAATTTATATGGGAGTACGCGATGCTCAAGAAGCATTTTTTTAGTATCCTCGCCCCCTTTATTTAATAGCCCTTTTATTTCTGCTATACGCTCATCGGTGAGTTCCTCGAAGTGTACTATAAGCTCCTTGAATGCATATAATACAGCCACTTCACGGAATATCATATCGTGATCAAACTGAAATTCATCTACTAATATTTGAGCTAAATTTCTTTTTTTTGTTGCCTGGTCGGCTTCTTTAATTTTGAGCGATTCTTCAAGAATTTTGGAATCGATTATCCCTTTCTTTAATAAAAGATAACCAATCTTATCCGACATTTCCATTGCTACGTCTAACATAGTATTTTTCTTCTTATTGAGACATTGGTGATTTTGGACTTATAGTCGCGGTCTCTGCCGATACTAAAGTCAGTCCGATCATTACTACCATGATAATCATAGCAATAAAAACCTGAACCATTTCTATAATATTTTTTAATCTATATACTGTTTCGCTCTCATAATAATTTGCTAACTGCAATGCTGTATTTTTAATCGTTCCTGTCTCCTCGCCTGAATGGAAACGTGAGAGTGCAGTATCCGTGAATACACCGGATGCCTCAAACGATTCCGTAATGCCCATACCTCTTTTTACCATTAATGGTAAAGCAACGTTTTTTATCTGGCTTTCGAAATAAGCATTGCCGCATGCTTCAGATGCAATCCTAATCGGCTCAATACTCTCTGCCGATCCGCTATAAAGAGTATAAAATACACGGCAGAAAACCTCTATTGCTGTTTTATGAATTAATGACCCAATTACCGGAATTTTCATCTGCCATTTATCCACAAAGAGCCTTCCCTGTTTAGTTTTTGCCCAATATACTAATGCAATAGGAGGTGCTATCATCAATATAATAATAATAATAAAGTTGTTCATCAAAAAGTCAGAAATTAATAACGTTGCCTTTGTCATGGGGGGAAGATCGATGTTAAACTTAACGAATAATTTTGCTGTCTCCGGGAAAATATACCCTACATAAAAGAGCACTGCAAGAAATAAAATAAATATAGTTACAAAAGGAGTGATTAACGCGCTTCGTAAATTCTTCTTAAATTCCTGCTGACGTTCTAAAAATTTTGCAGTAGCTTTATAAATCTCAGCCATATTTCCGCTTTTAGATGCAAGACCTAGCATATAAGCAGTAAACTTTCCGAAGACCGATTCATAACGCATAAAAACTGCTTGGCTATCTGTTCCTTTCTTCATCTCGTTATTAATTTGTTTTAAGGTTTCTCTTAAAGTTTTATTCTCCACATCATTAATCATAAGAGTAAGAATCTCACTGAATGGAAGTTTTTGATCGAGAAGTTCTGCGCTGATTTTAACGAATGAGACAATATCTTGAGTTGGTGGTTTTAGATTAAAATCGAACCATTTTCTATTTACCGAAATAACAGTATAACCGAGTTTTCTAAGAGCTGTAGCAACTTCCTCTTTAGAGAAAGCTTTCTGTTCACCTGTAATCGGCTTATCTGTACCTTTCCTTATTTTGTAAAGATAGGCAGATTTTTTCTCTATGCTGATTAATTTTAATTGGTTCTTATCTACTAAACGATGGATTTTATCTTTAGCATCTTTAAACGACATCGAATTAAGAGTTCCGTTTATCGGCTGACCGTTTATTTTAATTGCATTGAATCGTACTTCAATCATAAGAAACCGGTATTGTGTTAAATAAGTTTATAAAAAAAAAGCCGGCAATAATTCACCGGCTTTAATTTAGCAAAAATTATGCTAAAATAATTTTTTAATCTACGTAAATTAATTGTTGATAGTTGTTGATGTAATTGCATTCGGACCAACTATCATCGTTACTTTAACTTTATTGGCCGCCGTGTTACCATTTTCAGTCCCTTCCGCAACTAAAGTAACGGTTTGTGCTGCAACGGTTGGTGCTACGTCAACACTCATATTTGGAGTTCTAACCAATGAGGTAGGTACAGTCCATCCTGTAAATGTATTACCACCACCGCCTAAAGCTGTTGGTTTTCTGTAATATGTCTGTGCTAATGAAGCTAAATTTGTTAGATCTGCTGTTATTGCATCTCTATTAGCTTGAGAACTGCTAGCTGTGAAAACATTGATACCTACTACAACTGCGATACCAACAATGATAACTCCAAGCACGATAAGTAAAAGTTGTTGTTGACCCATGATTCTACTCCTTATAACATGTTATTGATTTTTATTTAGTATTTATTGAGATACTAAAAGTTTATTTAATTACAACTGTTTGAAAACTTCTTGGTAAAACTGTAACTTGAACTTTGACTGAATCATTTCCTGTAACTACTTCATTACCTGTTGCAGTAATAATTACTTGGTCAGCTCCGGTTTCTGCATTAAAATGTCCGTTAGCAGTTAATTTTAATTCACTTGGGATTGTCCAACCTGTAAAAGAACGACCACCACCACCATAAGCCACCGGTTTCATATAATATTGCTGTGCCATCGCCGCCAAATTTACAGATTCATTAATAATGTTATTTCTCTTAGCTTCAATTGCATTTGCTTGGAATAAATTGACTCCAACAACTATCGCTATTCCAACAATAATGATGCCGAGTGCTATTAATAGTAATTGTTGCTGACCCAAGACCTACTCCAATCTTCATAATTTATACATTTCTAACAAAATAGCCACTAGATTGCTTTAATACATTCAAAATGCAAGCCAATTAAAATGTGGTAATTGTTACATATAAAAAATTGAAAAGAGATTGGAAATTAAACTTTTATTTGCAAGATATGTTATAAAATGATGATTCGGTAAAATATACAGGTAAGAAATACACGAGCGGAAATAATTTCCGCTCATTTTGAAACGATTTTTATACTACCTCAACTTGATGTGTAGTTCTTTTAATTGATGTTCATCTACTGTTGATGGTGATTCATCCATTAATGACATACCACTAGAAGTCTTTGGGAATGCAATTACATCTCGAATCGAACTTTCACCCGAGAAGAGCATCGAAAGACGATCAAGACCAAATGCCATTCCACCATGAGGAGGCGCACCGAACTTAAACGCATTCATTAAGAATCCAAACTTCTCTGCCGCTTCTTCATCTGATATGCCTAATGCCTTGAACATCTTCGCCTGAAGTTCTGAATTATGGATTCTTATACTTCCGCCCGCAATCTCATTACCATCAAGAACTAAATCATAAGCACGTGCATAAACACGACCCGGATCAGATTCCATATACTGTTCATCTTCCACTCTCGGAGCAGTAAATGGATGGTGCATTGCATAATAACGCCCCGTCTCTTCATCCCATTCAAATAATGGAAAATCAGTAACCCATAATAACGCCGGTTTTGCATCGTGTTTAATTAATTCTAATCTGCGAGCCATCTCCAAACGTAAATGACCCATTATATTTAATGTTTTCGTTTTCGGCCCGGTAAGCATAAAAAGTAGATCACCGGGTTCGGCATTTAATTTTTCTATAAGTCCCTTTTTCTCATCATCACTTAAGAATTTTGCAATTGGTGCTTCGAGATCATTTTCTTTCACTCGCATCCAAATCAAACCACCCGCACCCTGCTTTTTAGCAAAATCGGTAAGTACATCCAATTGATTTCTTGTATAGTCCCCGCATCCTTTTGCCAATAAGCCCGTAATAATCCCTTTGCTATTAAGAGCATCTTTGAAAACTCTAAACTCTGCATTTGCAAATACATCATTAAGAGTAACCATCTCAAGACCAAATCTAAGATCCGGTTTATCGCTTCCATATCTTTCCATTGCTTCTTCATAAGAAAGGCGCGGCAATGGAAGATCCACATCATACCCTTTTAATTCTTTGAATAACTGCTTCATCAATCCTTCCATAATAACAAATACATCATCGACATCCACGAATGACATTTCAAGGTCTATCTGTGTAAATTCAGGCTGACGATCGGCTCTCAAATCTTCATCTCTAAAACATTTTACTATTTGGAAATATCGATCGAATCCCGATACCATTAATAACTGCTTATATTGCTGTGGTGATTGAGGAAGAGCATAAAACTTACCCTTATGCATTCTGCTCGGGACAATAAAATCACGTGCACCTTCAGGAGTGCTCTTCATTAATACAGGTGTTTCGATTTCAATAAAATCCATCGCGTCGAAATATCTTCTCGTACTCTGATATAATTTATGACGAAGCATCATATTACGCTGCATCTTAGGACGGCGTAAATCCAAATATCTATATTTTAATCTCGTGTCTTCACTTACATCAATGCTCTCTTCAATCGGGAAGGGGGGTGTATCCGCATGATTAAGTATAATTAGCTTATCCACCATTACATCTATATTGCCAGTATCTAATAATGGGTTCTCCGTTCCTTCGGGACGCTTCCTTACGTTACCCTCTATCGAAACGACAAATTCGCTTCTAAGTTTTTTCCCTAATTCATGTGCTTCGAGATTATAATGAGGTTCAAAAACTACCTGCGTAATTCCGTAACGGTCTCTTAAATCTATAAATATCACTCCACCTAAATCTCTACGAATATTCACCCAGCCATTTAATACCACATGACTGCCTATATTTTCTTCGCGCAATGCCCCGCAGGTATGCGTCCTATGATTGAATTTCATCTATTTATACCGCTCCTATTCATTTTTCTATAAGCTTTAAAAATAATCATTATTTAAGGGGTTTACAACAATAACAATTTTTTCAACTCTATTTCTATTAAGAAATATCTATTTCGGCTAATATTTACAGGTAAAAATGTAAGGTGAATTTATTATTTTAGTTAATTATATAAAAATGAGTATGCGAAATGAATATTATTGTCGATGAAAATATCAATTTTGGAAAGGAAGCCTTTTCTACACTTGGAGATGTAACTCTCGTGCCCGGAAGAAAATTAACTGATGAAATGATAAAATCCGGAGATGCTCTTATTGTCCGCTCCATTACCAAAGTAAATAAAGAGTTATTAAAAGGAAGCAATATAAAATTCGTAGGCACGGCTACTATCGGGACGGATCATATAGATAAAAATTATCTCGCCGAAAATAATATTGCATTCGCCGATGCAGCGGGCTGTAATTCGCAATCGGTTACAGAATATGTACTCGCTTCCATATCGCATATATATAATAAGAATGGACTATCCCTTTCGGGCAAAAGTATAGGTATCATTGGCGTGGGAAATATTGGCAGTAAAGTTGCCCGGCTTTTTACTTCACTTGGTTTAAAGGTTGTAAAGAACGATCCTCCTCTTCAGAGAAAATCTGGAAGAAATGAATACTCATCAATAGAAGAATCACTAGCCTGCGATATTATCACTTGCCACGTACCGCTCAATTTTTCGGGTGAAGATAAGACTTATCACTTAATAGATGAAGCTCGTTTATCACAATTAAAACCGGGGACTTTACTAATTAATTCATCACGCGGACCGGTGGTTGATAATAATGCTCTTATAAATCGTCTGCAAAAGAAGAAAGATATTTTTACTGTTCTTGATGTATGGGAGACAGAACCAAATATTAATACCGATTTAATGAAAATGACCGACCTCGCTTCTGCACATATAGCGGGCTATTCTTATGAAGGAAAAGTAAACGGAACAACAATTATTTATAATAAACTCTGCCAATTCCTTGGAGTAGAACCCGTTTATAAAGTTCCCGAAAATCCGGTAGGTGATAATATAATTAAACTCACAGGCAATGAAACATTCGAGGAGAAGATCGAAAAGATAATTACCAAATCGTATAATATAACGGTGGATGACAAAAATTTAAGAAACACTCCCGAAAGGTTCGACCAACTCCGTAAAGAGTATCGCATCCGCCGAGAGCTTTCTAATTATATAATTAAACAGGCTGACAAAGAGATCACTATCTCTGAGATTATATAGATACTGCTCAAATAATAGAAAAATCTATATTTGAAAAATTGGTGAATTGAATATGTAGGAGTGGCTGACTCCTCACTCTTACAAAATCTTCTAAAAAATTACTTACACATTCTACTAATCATATTGTTTTGCTGATTATTGTATAACAATCTCAAAATTATTCACACGCCCTTGCAATACTCCCCATTGAGCGGAGTAGTTTTAAGTTGCAACATATTTCACTTCGCTAGATTTGTATCTATTTCATATAGATCATTTTGTTAGTGAATCTTTTTCCCCCAGTTTCAAGAGTGTAGAAATATATTCCACTCGATAAATTCTCTGCATTGAAACTAATGTTATATGATCCTGTGGATTTTTGTTCGTTAACTAACTCCGCTACTTCATTTCCCAAAATATCATAGACCCGCAGACTCACAAATCCCTCTCTCGGAATTGTATAATTTATTGTAGTCGCCGGATTGAATGGGTTCGGATAATTCTGCTTAAGCACAAATTCCGATGGAACTACTTCATTTTCATCTTCAACAGAGGTAATCTCATTTACTGCCGCAATATTACCAAACGCAGCCACAGCCAATCGCACACCCTTAAATAAATAATCAGTATTAAGAACATTCATATCATCAAACATAGAATGATAATATGGATTAAATTCACGATAACCATTTATCGGAGTAAAATTTTCCATCATTGTAATGGCAGAATAATTATAACTCCAAAAAGAAGCATGATCGCTTCTAGTAGTACCAGGATCAATAATATATGGCTTTAGCCCAATACCATATTCGTAATTTGCATCCCAAACCTGATTGGCAACTATATTGGAATGTGCATAATTACGAGTGTGTACCTCCAATAACCCATCTTTATTTGCATCATAACCGATCATATCAATATTAATTACAGCGAGGAGCGAATCACCGCGCTCGCGTGCAAGCCGGGCATAATATTTACTTCCAAGAAGTCCCTGCTCTTCATTATCCCAAAGAGCGAAGACTAAACTATAGCGAGTTTTGGCATCCTTAAAAACACGTGCCGCTTCCAATACCGCCGCTGTACCCGAAGCATTATCATCTGCTCCCGGAGCGACTACATCGGGCATACTATCGAAATGAGCCGAGATCATTACCTGAATGCGAGGCAGCTCCGTGCCATTAACCAACGCATAAACATTCTCTCCATCAATTACTCCGAATTTTTGCGAATAAACATTATAACCGAGATTACGCAATTTTCTTTTTATATATTCCCCGGCGGCTTTATTTCCGTCATCATAAGAATTTCTCGATTTAATTTTATACTCACCCGCTCCATACCAAAATGATGTATGACCCGTGAGCACATTCATAGTTGCTAAGATAGAATCTTTATTAACACGATTGACTAACTCCGCTACAAGCGGATCTTGAGCCGCAACCGATGAGCTGACTAAAATAGCCAGCAGAAATATATATAGTAATTTCTTTTTCATATTTAACCAATAATTATTTTTTTGTTACTTTATTTTAATAACTTTATCAATTAAAAATAATGAAAAAATTTTTACCCTTTAAATGATAAAGACATCCTTAATAATTGCAGTATATAATAACAAAAAATATCTTGAATTAGTATTTGCCGGATTGGAAAGGCAGACATTCAAAGATTTCGAAATTATTATTGCAGATGACGGTTCTAATTCCAAACTTATTGATTTCATTAATAAGTATAGGATTACAAGTGATTTTACTATTAAACATGTCTGGCATGAAGACAAAGGATTTAGAAAAAATAAAATCCTTAATGAAGCAATTAGGCATTCAGATGCGGAACATATTGTAATTATTGATGGGGACTGCGTCCCACATCGAGAATTTATGAAAGAGCATTATCTATCCCGCATTGAAGGCATCTGTTTCACGGGCAGGAGAATAAATCTTTCTGAAAAATTCACTTCACTTTTAACTCCCTCAAATGTTAGTGCCGGATTTATAGAAAAAAATCTTCCTCGATTATTTTTAGATACCGTCTTCGGAAAATCTAATTATGTGGAAAAAGGAATTTATATAAAATCCTATTACCTACGAGTTCTATTAAATACAAAGAAACGCGGCTTGCTTGGTTGTAATTTTTCTTTAATGAAAACAGATATATTAGATATTAATGGATTCGATGAACGTTATGAAGCACCTTCGATCGGCGAAGATAGCGATCTTCAATTTCGATTAGAACTGAACGGTGTAAGAATTGAATCACTAAATCATATAACTGTGCAGTATCATCTCTATCATAAACTTCAAGAACGCCCTCAGACTAATTTAGACCTCTTTGAGCAGGTCAAAAAAGAAAAAACCGCTTATACCAAATACGGAATCGAAAAAAAATAATTTAATATTTGATTTTGTAGTTCCACTTACCTTATATTTTGAGTCATATTTTTATAATTTCCTAAATAATTAAGAGTAATTATGCTAGATGACTTAGATATTAAGATTCTTAAACGACTTCAAGAATCAGGCAGAACAAAAAGAAGTGCAATGGCAGAAGAAGTCGGTCTGTCTCTCCCCTCGTTAAGCGAGCGATTAAGAAAACTCCAAGACAATAACGTAATCGATGGCTATTACACAAAACTTAACCGCGATATCTTCGGACTCGATATTATGGTGCTTATCACCGTTGTAATGGATTCATCAAAAAATTACGAAAAGCTAACCGATCATGTAAAAAAAACTCCCGAAATTTTGGAATGCTATTCGATACTCGGAGAGGGTTCGCATACACTTAAAGCTGTGGTGAAAAACACTTCTGAACTTGAAAAACTTCTTTCCAAGATTCAATCCTGGGCTGGAGTTAATCGCACAATAACCAATTTTGTTTTATCAACAATCAAAGAGACAACAAGTTTAAACATATAACAAAGGAGAACAGATGGCTTCCGGTAATGCTTCAATCGACAAAATACTCAATTTTGTAAAAACAAATAAGATACAATTTGTAGATTATAAATTCATGGATTTCCCCGGGCAGTGGCAGCATTTCACAGTTCCCGTATCACAATTCTCAGCAGATTCATTCGTGAATGGTTACGGCTTTGATGGATCCTCCCTACGCGGCTGGAAAAGAATTAATGAAAGCGATATGCTAATAATTCCTGATCCCGGAACAATGTTTTTTGATCCATTCATTGCAGCCCCTACAATCAGTTTAATTTGTGATGTATATGAGCCGGCTACAAAAGAGAAATATTCTCGCTGCCCTCGTAACATTGCTCAAAAAGCTGATGCTTTTTTGAAATCTACCGGATTGGCTGATATGGCATACTTCGGTCCAGAAGCAGAATTTTTTATTTTCGATGATGTTCAGTTTGATTCATCACCGAACTCCGCATTTTATCATTTAGATTCTATTGAAGGGAAATGGAATTCCGGTAGAGACGAAGGTCCGAACCTTGGTTATAAACCTCGTTACAAAGAAGGATACTTCCCGGTTCCTCCTACTGATTCATTGATGGATTTAAGAAATGAGATGGTTCTTAATCTTCAAAACGTTGGTATCGAAGTGGAAGCTCAGCATCATGAAGTCGCAAGTGGCGGGCAATGCGAAATTGATCTTAAATTTGCTCCATTACTTCAGGCAGCAGATCAACTACTAATGTTCAAATATATTGTCAAGAATACTGCTAAAATGAATAATAAAACTGTTACCTATATGCCTAAACCGATATTCGGAGATAACGGAAGCGGTATGCACGTGCATTCAAGTCTTTGGAAAAAAGGGAAACCACTTTTTGCAGGCGGCGGATATGCAGGTTTAAGCGAAATGGCTCTTTATTTTATTGGTGGTTTATTGGCTCATGCGCCATCTTTACTTGCATTCACTAATCCAACAACTAATTCATATAAACGATTAGTCCCTGGATATGAAGCACCGGTTAATCTTGCTTATTCGCAAAGAAATAGAAGTGCTTCGATACGCATCCCAATGTATTCTAATAGTCCGAAATCAAAGAGAGTAGAATTTAGATGTCCCGATCCATCGGCAAATCCATATCTTGCATTCTCGGCGATTTTAATGGCAGGCATCGATGGAATAGTAAATAGAATTGAACCAGGCGAACCGCTTGATAAAGATATTTATGATATGTCGCCCGAGGAATTGAAAGACGTACCATCGACACCGGAATCATTGGGAGCGGCTCTTAAAGCTCTCGCCGATGACCATGAATATTTATTGAAGGGTGATGTCTTCACCGAGGACGTAATTCATACATGGATAAATTATAAGATAGATAAAGAGATCAAGCCAATGGCACTGCGTCCAACTCCGCATGAGTTTGAACTCTATTATGATGTATAAACTTTTGTGAATTGTTGTTTGATTGTGCAACTCCTAATACCCGTCTCTTACTAAGAGGCGGTTTTTTTTTTCTCTTAACTCATCATTTAACAATAAACGTGAGTCATCGTTTGCGATTGTTAGTGTTAAACGCTAACTATTGCAAATGAAAACTTATTTTGTTACAACACGATCTCTTGTGTGCGGAAGGGGCGCGGGAATTGACTTTTTAATCCTTCACCTGTAAACACTCCGCAACCGATTATATATCCATTATATTTTACTATTACCTGCCCCGGTGTGCCTGATAATCTTTTTATCACTCCCCCCTTCAAATAAATATCGATCATCGCTTTATCATCTAATTCGATAATATTCTTTGTGGCGTACTTACCTATCACCTGCGAAGCGAGAGAATTTAATTGTAAAATATTATTTTTTATTACCGAACCAAACTTAGCCCCCACTCTTACAAAGAGATCTAAATCATCACTCTCCCATTCGGCATTAATAAAATAAATATCATCCCTACCCATCAGATAATTATATTGCTCGAAGACATCGGTTTCGAATCCGTAATAATCGGCTAATTTTAATAAGTAATTATTTATATCACGGTTCTTCCAATTTATCAATCGATTTTTTGTTTTATGAAATGAATTTTTTTTCATCGATTCGGTTTCGCCAATCTTGCGAAGTTTTGAAACGAAAAATCCTTCTGAATTAATTTCCCATGGAACAATGCGATGAGTCTTTGAGAGTTCTTCACTAAGCAACTCGCCATTATATTTCGTTAGTCCGGGCATTGATTTTACAGGGAGCTTGAACTCAACCAACTCAACAGGATAATTTTTCATAAATCGGTGAAGCATATATTCATTTTCTTCGAGTGTGAGAGTGCAAGTGGAATAAACAATCTCCCCCCCTTCTTTAAGCATCTTAACCGCACTTACCAATAAGCGCATCTGCGTTTCGACAATCTTTTCGACCTTCTGAATATTCCACCAATTGCTTACTTCGCCCCGCTTTTGTAAAATTCCGAGCGCACTACACGGAGCATCAACTAGTATCTTATCAAAGTAATTAGAAAAACTTTTACTTAATTCTTCCCCTTTGGATTTCAGTACTCCTGCATTGATCAAACTCATTTTATCGATATTAAATACTAGACTTTTTAGTCGATCGGCGGAAATTTCATTAGCATATAAAGTTCCACGATTATTCATAAGCTCTGCTATCTGTGTTGTTTTGCTACCGGGTGCTGCACATAGGTCTAATATTTTTTCATCCGGATGCGGGTCTAATACCAATGGCGGCAACATCGAAGAAAGACTTTGCAAATAATATTTTCCAAGAATAAACTCTAATGTTTTACCTGCAATTCTCTTTTCATCTTTTACGATGTAAGCATTATCTATCGAGGGTACTTCTTCTAAAATGACACCTTGAGCGGCAAGGTTTTTTATTACTCTATCTTTATCTTCTATCAAACTTGAGAGACGGAGATATTGCACTCCATCGCTCATATAATATTCTTTATATTTCTTTAGAAATTCAGAGCCGAGATTTTCTTCAATATAATTCTCAATATTTTCGCTAAAACTTATTGACTGCACTATTAATATCGGCTAAGACTTAAGGAATTAAAAATATGATTCGAAATAGAATTGAATTTTTTTGATTCAGGGAATTTCTCTTTAAATTCTTTTTCCATCATCTGAAGGAATCCATCTACATGCTTTTCGTAATCGCGAACCACTTCATTAATCTGTTTATGGTCAAGTGGAATTTGCAATTCCTTTGGGCGATACATGCTCGCATAAAGAAAATATTTAGCTTTACTGAAATCATCAGTTTGCAAAACAGGATTGCCATCCGAATCAATAATTTCATAGCTCCCGAACAGTTCGGGTCCGAGGACAAGAATTTTACCGGGCAATAATTTTGTTTCTGAACTAATACCTTCTAAAAATTGATCTGGAAATTTTTTGAGATTTCCTCTTATCTCTTTTAACCAATACTCGGTAAAATTTTTTTCAGTCATTACTTTTCTTCTCCGGGGTCTCCACCCAATCTGCAATAAAAATATTTGTATCGCGTGATTGTTTTCTATCAGCGCGGCGATTAGAACAAAATACTAATTTTGTACCATCATAAGAGAACATCGGGAATGCGTCAAAAGTGCCTGAATTTGTAATCTGTTCTAAACCTGTTCCATCTAAATTAATCATAAAGATATCAAAGATTCTGCCTCCTTGATTCTGCGAATGATGATTGGAACAGAATAATACTTTTTCACCACTTGGATGAAAGAATGGAGCCCAGTTTGCTCCGGGAAGATTTGTAACTTGTTTTACATTTTTGCCATCAATATCAGCAACGAAAATATTTAGTTCTTTTGGTTCTACTAAATTTTGTTTTACCAAATCTTTATAAGTAATGGCTTCATCACCTTTGGGTCTCGAAGCTCGCCAAACTATTTTTTTAGAATCACGCGAAAAGAATGCACCGCCATCATATCCGAGCGTGTTCGTAAGCTGAAGCATATCTCCAGTTGCAATTTCATATCTCCAAAGTTCAAGATCACCGGAACGTGTGGAAGTGAAAATGATATATCTTCCGTCAGGCGATACTGTTGCTTCGGCATCATAACCCGGTCCGCCGATAAGCAATTGGGGCTCTGACGCAGCTCCCGTTACATATATATCAAAGCTGTCATAAATCTGCCAGACGTATCTCCCGCCTGAAAACATTAATACTTCGGGACAGTTATGATCTGCTTTATGAGTGGAAGCATAAACTATTCTCCCATCGGGCAGATAGTAAGAACATGTTGTTCTACCGTATCCGGTGGACTGCAATTTATATTCTAATTCATCTTTTTCGAGATCGAGACTAAATATCTGATCGCAATCTTGAGAATTAATTTTCTTCCAATCACTTTGGAAAACTAATGACTTATCATCACGACTAAAATATGCTTCCGCATTATTTCCGCCGAATGTAAGTTGCCGAATATTTTTTAGGTGAGTTTCGCCCGGAAACTGTAATGAATCTGACTGAGCATTTATATTGTAAAACATTATTATACTAACAACAACGAATAACTTCCTCACTTTACTTCCTTTCTGAATGCTAATAAATAAATTCCTAAAATTATTAGTGGAATGCTGAGAATCTGTCCCATATTTAAACTCATTGAATTTTCAAATAATGATTGATTCTCTTTAATAAACTCTACAAAGAAACGGAATCCGAAAATGCCGATTAAAAATTCACCAAATAAAAATCCATCTCTAATATTCTCTTGCTTCTTTTTGTATTGAAAAAACAAAACGATAAAAATAATTAAGTATGCAATTGCTTCATAGAGCTGTGCAGGATGGCGTGGCACATTATCGATTGATGTAAATACGAATCCCCAAGGCAAATCTGTGGGCTTTCCTACAATCTCAGAATTAAATAAATTTCCCAATCTAATAAAAAATGCTGCTAATGCCACTGTAATTACTATCCGATCCATAACCCAGAGAAATGTAAATTTCGGTTTCTTCTTAACAAAAAGGTAAATTGCCGTAAGAATACCAATTGCCGCACCATGACTTGCCAATCCCCCTTTCCATACCATTAATATTTCCAATGGATGAGTGAGATAATATTCGGGATTATAGAAAAGACAATGCCCAAGACGTGCACCGATTATCGTTCCTAAAATCATATACCATACTAAATCATTTAAGTCATCTTCAGATCTTTTTTCTATCTTAAATATCCACGAGAAAATTTGATATCCTACAATAAACGACATCGCAAAAAGTAATCCATACCATCTGACATGAATTGGCCCGAGCGAAATAATTTCTGGACTAACACTCCAAGTAATCAATTGAATCCTTTATTTGTTAGTTAATTTTAAGTACAAATTAGATAATAAAAACGCAAAAACCGATAAAATAATAGTAGCCGCGCCCGCCGCCAAATTAAAATAATATGCAGTAAATAAACCTGCAATAGTAAGTACCATTCCAACTGCAATCGAAAGGAGCATCATATTACGAAGGTTTGTAATATAACGCTGACTAATAGAAGCGGGAATCGATAAAAGAGCGACCACCAAAATTATTCCTACCAATTTAATAAGTACAACAGTTGTAAGCGCAATAATAATTAATAATAATAGATAAAGGTTATCAACAGGCAAACCGATGACTCTTGCATATTCTTCATCAAATGTAATTGCTTGAAACTCTTTGAAATAAATTGCTGTGATAGAGACAATGCCTATATCAAGCAAAAGCATCATATAAAGTTCTTCCCTTGGTACAGTAAGAATATTACCAAATAGATAGCTCGATAAATTTTGTGTATAGCCCGGAGTCATAGATGTAAATAATATTCCAAGCGCCATTCCGAATGCCCACATTATTCCGATTAATACATCTTCATTATTAGATGCATTATTTCTCAATTTAGAAATTATAAACGCAGCTATTAAACTAAATGCGATAGCGCCAAGCATCGGATCGAATCCGAGAAGTATTCCAAGCCCTATTCCACCATAAGCTGTATGCGATATTCCGCCACTTATAAAAATAATTCTCTTAACAACTACATAGCTGCCAACAATACCAAATGCAATGCTTGCAAGTATACTTGCAATTATCGCATTAATCATAAAATCATATTGAAATATTTCAGGAATCATGATGCTCTTCCAAAACTCTATGCGGAACTCCGTGAGCTATTAAATCTATCGGACAGCGATATGACTTATCAATCATCTCTTTGGTTAAATCTTTGGAATCATGATATATAAATGTTTTATTCAGACAGCCGATTTTCTTTACATATTTAGATATTGCACCAATATCATGCGAAATAATTATAACAGTAATTTCTTTATTAAGGTTTTGAAGCAGATCATAAAACAGCACACCTGTATTTGAATCAATGCTTGCTGTAGGTTCATCGAGCAGCAATAGTTTCGGTTCTGAGGCAAGCGCACGCGCTATTAATACACGCTGTTTCTCTCCACCGGATAAATTCCCGATTAATTTTTCACTTAGATTAAGAAGGTTTACTTTTTCGAGTGATTGCTTAACAACCTCTTCATCTGTTTTATTAAAGCTCTTCTTCCCCCCTTTAACTGCCATTCTCCCCATGAGTACAACATTATGAACTGAGATCGGATAAGTCATATCGAAAGTAGAAAATTGTGGTACATATCCAATATGCTTTGAAGCAGTTTCAGGGGACTCGCCGAATACTTTCACTTCTCCTTTGAACGGTTTTATTAAACCGAGAAGTGTTTTAATAAGAGTAGTCTTCCCACCGCCATTCGGTCCAATAATACCAAGAAATTCCTTATCGGCAATTTTAAAAGTTATATCCTCTAAAACTACTGCATTACCGAGACGTACATATACATTTTTAAATTCTACAGGTGTAATCAATTTTCACTTCTCTTTAATTTTTCAGCAATATCATATAAATTTTTTATAAAGTCAGTAGGTACAGGGTCAATAAATTCTATTTTTGCACCTATCTCATCAGCAATTGTTTTGGCAGGTGATGAATCAAACTGTTTCTCCATAAAAACAGTTTTTATTTTTAATACTCTTGCTTTATCAATTAGTTTAGCAATGTCAGAAGCTTTAGGATTGTTTCCGTCTTTCTCAATTGCAATCTCTTCTAACCCATAATCATTAGCAAAATAACCCCATGCTGGATGATATACAAGCATTGCTTTATTTTCCATTTGCTCGACAATATTTTTTATAAAATTATCTGCAGAATCAAGCTGCGTAATAAATTTACTTTTATTAGTTAAAAAATATTCTTTCTCTTCCGGCATCTTTGAAACAAGATAATCACAAATGTTTTCTGAAATAATTCTTACTTCTTTAATGCCAAGCCATACGTGCGGATTATTGTCGATAATTTTAATACCTTTCGATAGATCTATAAGAGCAAAATTCTTATTTTCCGATTTAATTTTATTTGTTAATGAATTTTCAAATCCCAAGATAGAGCTCGTTAAAAGGTAAGCGTCAGATTTACCCAATTCAATTAATTTGAGTGGTTCGGGTTCATAACTTTCGGGAGATGCCCCGGGTGGAACTAATGTATTGACTTCTACAAATTTTCCGCCAATGCGATTTACAAAATCAGCATAAGGCAAAATCGTTACAGATACTTTTAGCTTACTATTAGCCGTCTGAATTTTCTCTTCTTTCTTACATCCCGACAAACTCAATACACAAACTATAAGAAAAATAATTTTTCTGTTCATAATTAGTCCTTCCAAATAAAATCGAATAAAAGATAAGATGCTGTTCCCATTATTACGTCATAACTTATGAGCACCGCAATTTCCACAAATGCTTTTTCAACTGAATCGCCATCCATCGCAAATTTCGTTAATTCTAAAAGAGTCAATATTAATGGGAGTAGAATCGGGAAAGATAGTACAGGATAGAGTGTTCCCTTACTACTTGCCTTCGAAATAATTGCTGCAATTATTGTTGATGAAATCGCTATACCTATATTGCCGAAAAAAAACGAAATTAAAAAGAGCGAATAATTTTGTACAGTGAACGATTCAAAAAGCAGGATGAATAAAATCGTAATCGCAATATTCATCAAAAAAACGAGTAGCAAATTAAATGTAAGCTTACCTGAAAAAATTGTAGAAGGCGAAGCAACAAGTTGAAGAGTCATTGTCGTACCTCTTTCTTCTTCCGAAACAAAAGCTCGAGATAGACCAGACATAGCAGAAAAGAAAATTACAACCCACAGCAAACCACCTGTTAAGTATGGGGTAATTTTTTCAGAACCGATTGAAAACAGAATCACACTTATCGTAACAAGTATAAACATCGCAAGCGCATTGATTGCGTAGCGCGTTCTTAATTCCGACTGCCAATCTTTATTAAATAATGCAAGTGGCTTCATTAATTTACTTTTTTATAATTAATTAAATCTATTGTTGAATCACACTGCTTTAAGTCTTCTATCTCATTTGAAGCAACTATAATTAACTTCCCTTTTTCTTTCTCTTCTTTAATCAATTTATAAACTTTTTCTTTTCCCTCAACATCTAAGTTGGAAGTCGGTTCATCAAAAATCAGTAGCTCGGGATTATGAACTAATGCGAATACAAATTTTAATCTCTGCTTCATTCCCGATGAATATTCTTTTACCAAATCAAATTTTCTTTCCTTAAGATTGACTTCATCAAACAGATATGTAACGTAATCGTAGTCAATTTTTAATCCTCGTATTTTCATTACCTGTTCGATATTTTCTAAACCGCTAAACTCATCATACATAACAAGATAAGGAGAAACAAAACCAAGATGATTATGAAGTTTTTCTTCAATAATATCGAGCTCATCAAGTGAATGTATAACCTTTCCCTTTGTAGGGGAGATTAATCCGCTTATTAATTTTACGAATGTAGATTTACCCGAGCCATTCGGACCTGAGACCCCATAAACCAAACCGGAATTTAATTCAATATTTATTCCATCGAATATTAGTCTTCTTCCGAAGACCTTACGAAGACTTTCGATTTTTATTTTATAATCAATCATTGAGGATTACAAACTTTCCGTTTTTAGTGTTGTCGCCTGATTTGGCGATATAAAGATAAATTCCCGAGGCAAGCTTTCCAAAATTATTATTAATCGGTATCCATTGGATAACTGACATATTATTTACGTTTCTTCTTACAACTCCATTAAAAACAAGGTTCATGGCTATATCATAAACACTTAATTCCATATCAAAATTATCAGAATCGGGAGCCGGTAAATATAATACATTATACTTAGAATAATTGAATGGCTGTGGGAACGCATAATCCTTTTTCTCTGCCATTATCGATTTATCAATTATCACATCATTTAATATTTCTGATTCATAAAGCATATTTTTATTTGAACTTTGTAATAATGAATAATATCCGCTTGCTACCTTTTTACTATTCATAAATGATTCAGGAGATAGAGTATAATTATAATCGATACTCATTTGTGTTTGGGCAATACTGCTTTCTATATCGCTATTAGTAACAAGTAAAACAAATTCATTTTCATTTTTAAATAGACAGTAATTATTCGAAATCGGTTTACTGCTTATAGTTACAGTCTGCGTACTTCTCGAAAAATCAATCGTCATTCCGGGTTTCATAGTAGATGGGTAGAACTCGGCTTCCTCATATCCATAGCCTTTTTGTGCTCTGCTATTTGTAAAATAATTCCAGAGTCCGAAGAGATTAAATTCTGTATCGAGGCGCGAGCCTCCAATTTCTATTGCAGCATTAATAGAACTTATTGCTCTTTTCGATACCATATTTTCCCAGATCGTTTTAATAATTCCTATTCCAAATCGATCTTTTAAAAATATATTTAATAGAGCAAGATTATATCCATTATAGGTATTTATTGCTTTAGATGTATTTCTAAAATAGGAATCAATATAATGATAATAATCATTCACGTCATCGAATACAAATTCTTCCATAGCAGTCGAAGTAGCTTCAAAATAATAATTATCCTCTGCTCGATAGATATAATTACCTATTTGGATTGCATGATGAAATTCATGTGCAATAGTAGCTCTAGCCGCGTCAAGACCTTTTGTAGCATAATTAGAAAAATCGTTTTCAATTATCGTATAACTTTTAAATGTATTCTCTGTGATATTATCTTCAAATTCGGTATAACCATAAACTCCGCCCGATAAATTCTCTATATATATATCATAAAGGTCATCGCCGCCTCTTCCATCATCGGTCGGTGGAGCAGGGAATTTTAATACATTTATTTCATAATCATAAGCTGAATCGGCAGCTAATGCAAATTTATTGATATCATATCCGGGTGTTTCATTTCCTGATTTATTAAAATGAATTCTAAAAAATCCTCTTGGAGTTACGAAACTTGTATCGCGCACAGGACGCTCTGAGGCCGCTTTTAATATCGTCTTTTCTTTTGGAGTGAATGAATCGAAATGAGTTCTTATATATCCGGCTAAAGCAAATCCGCATTTTGCCGAATCAAAATCAGTTGACTGAATTTGTGTACCAGAAGGAATTTTGTTCTTCAGTTTTAGGTAAGAAGCTATCATCTCACTCTCTTCTTGAGAGAATGCAACTGCGTTTGTTATTAAAATGAAAATCAATATTTTTTTTATCATAATTCCTTGAATGAAACTGAATTTGTACCGAAGATATTATATACTAAATATGTATTTCTACTATTCAACTGATTGAGAGTAAATTTGTAATCTTCTTTCGTTTTAAAGATCGAAATTCGTTTACTCATTTGCCAATCTTTATTATATGCAAATTTAACTATTTCTCCATCAAAAATATTTTTTAAAAACATCGAAAGCACATTACGCTTAAGATCGAAATCGAGAAAAAGTCCCGCCCCATCAATAGTGAAATTTGGTAAATTAATTTCAGTGTTACCTCTGCCTGATGTTAATGCAATATTACAATTTTTATCATTAACAAAAGCTACTGCCGCCGTATAAGTCCTATTGTAATCCGCTCTAAAAATTGAAAGATAGATTTTATCTTCAGGATTTTCTTCAACTGTTTTAATTAAAGTCTTTTCATATTTGCTATTTTGGTAGCTGTATCTCACGAAATTGTATTTCTGTTTCTTCTTATTCACAGAAAATATTTCTAAGCGTGTTAAAGGATTAAAGCGTGCAGTAACAGCATTTACATCTATGTTTTCGCTCCCGGTTGAGACATATCTAAAATTCCTAAATTGAAATTCAGATTTAACTAATACGCCGCTTACAATACCGAGCACATAAACAGATTGATAATCTTTCGACATATCTCTCGAAATAAATAGATCCCTAATTGGGATCGAAGTATAAATTATTTTTCTTTCGGTCTTACCTTTACGAAAATTAATCTTTAGAATTTCTATCTCTCTTCCGCCATCGCTATAAAAATAAAATGTTTTTGAAGTAGAGTGCAGATCGTCGCATTTAATCTTAGTATGACTCGAAGCAGTTAAAAACTCATTATACTCATTTGGTATTCCCGATAAATCAGATAAAATAGTAATTGCCTTCTGTTTCGTTTTATCATAGATCATCAAATCGCTATACCGATCATTACTATAATTAAAGAAACAAAGTTTATCGGGATTGATTCCAAAAGAAATATTAAATTCTTTCTTCATAGATTTTATTGACGAATAATTAAATATCATCCCCTGCCCGCTTAATGCTGAAAGATTATTCCCGCGTCTATCAATAAAACTTTCCAAGTTAATTACATTTTCTTTTGATAAATATTCAATTGGGGGAAAGTATTTTCCGCCATTATCCGAAAATATTAAATACATTGAACCGCTCGAATCCAAATAAGCAAAATCATTATACCCATTGGAATTAAAATCAGCTACAATGAATTTCTCCGGAGATGTTTTTGTTGTTATAAAAATCTTTTTCTCGAACGAAGAAACAGAATCTCCTTTTAATATCTCAAATCCATTGTCATTAGATGCAATTAATTCAGTAAAGTTGTCAAAATCGATATCTTCCGAAATAAAATTATTAACTGCATACGATAACGATTTAGAACGATATTCATAATAATTTCCTGTACCGTCATTGTAGAAAAATGTTAGGTTTCTTCTCTTAGAATCTAATGCGGCAATATCAGGATAACCATCATAATCCAGATCAATGAATAGTGCTTTAAAAAAAGTTCGATCACTAATTTCTTGATTAAGTACAATTCTATTACGAATTAATTTATATGTCCGGAGACCATTTTCCAAAATCCCCGAAGTAAGAATCTCGGATACTCCATCATCATCAATATCCGCCGCATCTATAAAATTAGGAAATGATTCTATTTTGAGAGTCGTCCTTAAATTTATTGAACCGGATTTATTAAACGAAGCAATTCCAAGTACTCTGCTTTTTCGTGAAACAAAATAATAACTTCGGCTCTTCTCATTTGCATTAAACGGTATTATTGCGCTTATTTGATATGGGGAATAGCGTGAAGATATTTTTTGATTTGTATTTGATGAACTGCCTTCAATTGCGCTATATTTATTGCTTCCGGAATCAAAGACTATTAAATCACGATAGCCATCAAGATTGTAATCTAGATTGAATAATTTACCCGAGAGAATTTTGGAATCTGCTTTACTTAAATTAACAAATCCATTAAGAGGAACTTGTGCCGAAAGGAGTGAATTTAATAGAACAAAAAATGCGAAAAGTTTAGATTTTACCCCGTGTCGAAAGTCGATTTTCTCTTCTTTTAAGAGCTTCTTCATATCTTCTCTTTTCATCATCACTTTCCGGTATGATTTCAAATGTTTTAACGGGTTTTCTTTCTTCATCTAAACTTACAAAAGTTAAATATGCCGTGTTGCTATGAAATTTAGTTCCTTCTATATGGGATTCGCCAAAAACTTTCACTCCTACTTCCATCGAAGTTCTAAAAACTCTATTAACTGAAGCATACAAAGTTACTACTTGCCCGAGTTTAATGGGATGATGAAAATCAATTTTATCAACCGAAGCGGTAACGCAAATTCTTTGTGAATGTTTTGCCGCAGAAAGTGCAGCGCATATATCGATCCAATGCATCAACTGCCCACCAAGCAAATTACCAAGCTGATTAGTATGATTCGGCAGTACAAGCTCAGTCATTATTAAAATAGAATCTGCAACCTTTTTGATTCTGTTATCCAATTAATTTTCCTTTGTAAGCTCTGCTTCGATATCTCTCAATTTCCCTGCGTTTTCATTTTCATTATAACGATTAAGAAAAATACTGATATCAGCAATGGCTTCTTTTTTCATCTCTCTTTTTAATTCTAATTGAATCTTATTATATAATGCAATCGGAGCAAATTTTGTATCGTGATAAATTTCGGCAACATTTTGATAATATTTAATTGCGGCTTTATCATATTCCATACGTTCATAAATGAGTGCGGCTCTATATTCTTTTTCAGCAAGCTTTTCCGTCAGTTCCACAATTTTTCGTGAAGCTTCTTCCACTTTTGTATTTGCAGGAAAGAAATCTATAAATGCCTGAAACTCTTCAATCGATTTTTTTGTGTATGCTTGATCTAATTGATATGGTGGTGATAATTGATAGTACGATTCAGCAAGCATAAACTGAGCATCAGCCACGAATGGACTTGCGGGAATATTCCTGATTAATTTGCTATATTCATAAGCGGCAAGAAGAAATTGCTCTCTTTTGAAATATGTCATACCAAGATAATATTGTGCGTCATCACTTACAGCGCTGCCCGGGAATTGAAGAACCAATGCTTGAAATTCCTGCACTGCCTTTTCATAATCTTCGTTGTTATATAATTCCATTGTGTAATTATAAAACTCTTCGGAATTAAATTGGCTTGTATCCACTGTCGATGAACAGTTCCATAGCATTAGTGCGGCTATCGGTATTAATAATAATTTTTTAGTCATATTTTAAGTTAAATTTTAAGTAAGATTTAAATATAAACAATTTTTAATTGCTTCTCACGGTAAAAAGGAGAATTATTACTATCCCTATACTTCCAACAGCTAGAATGGGTTCCAATAAATTTGAAAATATAGGTGCTGCGGGAAGATTATTTCTAATCGGAAATGAACCTGATTTCTCAAATTCCGATGCTTCATCATATAAAAGAGTGTCTTCCTTTATTGCATTATAAGTTATCGATGCGAGCAGTATATCTTTCTTGTTGAGCGTTTGTACTGTTTTAACCGACATACTTCTTGTAATCAAAAGGTCTCCGAAAAAACTTTCTTTTTCCGGCTCTCCATATTTAATATCACTGCTTATCAAATTAAACTGCAACTTGTTTTCCGCATCAAGGTTTCCTTGAGTAATTTGATAACCCTTATTTTGGAAAAACTGATTAAGTATAGAACCGTAGTAAAGGAATCTCTCATTTGAATCGAATTTTAGATCGAATGATTTAATCGAATTGGCTTTCAAAAGGGAATCGGATTTTTCTGCACTTACTTGAAGAAGTTTGATAAATAGAGAATTATTATCGTAAGTCTGCCCCTGAGCAGACTTAACTGAAATCAATAAAAACAATATGTATAACAATCTCTTCACAAAAAATAATTACCTTCTACCATTGGCTATTTCATTTAGCCGAGCAACTCTTTCTTCAACAGGCGGATGAGTAGAGAATAATTTCATTAAAGATTTTCCGCTTAATGGATTAACGATAAACATGTGAGCAGATGAAGAACCGGCATTTTGCATTGGAATAACTTCATTAGTTTGAGTCAATTTATTAAGTGCCGATGCGAGAGCTAATGGTTTGCCCGAAATTCTTGCTCCGCCTTGATCCGCTAAATATTCGCGCGAACGTGATATCGCCATTTGAATTAGTATAGCCGCAATCGGTGCAACAATCATAAGCACTAAATCAGCAATCGGACTGCTACCTTCTTTATCATCTCTGCTAGAACCGCCAAACATAGCAGCCCATCCCGCCATTCGTGCTACCATTGTAATAGTTCCTACTAATGTGGCGGCAATTGTACCAACTAATATATCTCTATTTAATATATGCGTTAATTCATGAGCGATAACGCCTTCGAGTTCATCTCTATTCAAAATTCTCAAAATACCTGTTGTAACGGCAACAGCACTATTTTGTGGATTCCTCCCGGTAGCAAAAGCATTCGGAGTGGGATTTTCAATTAAATAAACTTTTGGCATTGGAAGATTTGCGTCCGAAGCTAATCTTTCCACTGCATCGTAATATTCAGGCATATCATTTCTTTCGATCTGCTTTGCCTTATACATTGCTAAAACAATTTTATCTGAGAACCAGTAAGAGCCAAAATTCATAACTAATGCTAAAACAAATGCAATCATCATACCCGATTGCCCGCCAATGAGATTACCTACCAATATGAATAAGACCATCATAACCGTCATTAATATGACCGTTTTGAATCCGTTCATTTTCTTTGTTCCTTTAAATATTCTGAAATTCTAACATATACAAATATACAATTGTTCCTGAAAATCGGAAGCATCCATTTTATTTTACCTTGCCTTTATATTCTATTATCTTTAAAATCGTAAATCATTTTAGGAATGTTATGTTTAAAAAGAATCTTATAGTCTTATTTATCTTATTAACGACCGTTTTACAAGCACAAAATATATATGAATTTTTACGATTAGATTATAGTCCGCGCGCAGCGGCGCTATCGGGAAGTTTTGTTTCTGCCGATAAAGATATAAATGTAATCTTTTATAATCCTGCAGGTGCAGGCACTTTAGAAGGCACTCCCGTTTCATTCTCGTTTGTCAAACATTTGATGGATATTAATTCGGCAAGCCTTGCCGGCTCTAAGTATTATGAAGGTCTCGGTAGATTTACTGCCGCGGTACAATATATTAATTATGGCAGTTTTACGGAAGCGACAGAAAGAGGGGAAAAATTAGGTGAATTTGGTGCAGGCGATCTCGCCGCTTTAATTGGTTACACAAACTATCTTGACTCCAATTTCTATTATGGTGTCAATGCTAAGTTTATCTATTCAGCAATTGCCGATCAATCCTCAACGGGCTATGCATTCGATATGGGACTTCATTACGAAATCCCCGATAGCAAATGGCATTTTGGATTTTCGATTCTTAATCTTGGAAGTCAAATCAGTTCATATATGAATAAAAATGAAGACCTCCCCTTAGATATGCGCATTGGTTTTTCTAAAGAATTAGAGAAACTTCCATTTAGATTATTCTGGTCATTTAATAAGTTGAATGAAAAAGAAGATAATTTTTTCAGCCGATTCAAAAATATTTCAGCTGGTGGTGAGTTTAAACTCGGACAGTCATTCAGATTACGATTAGGTTATGATAACGCTAAAAGAAAAGATTTGAAGATCGGGACAACTACCGGATTAGCGGGCTTTAGTCTTGGATTCGGATTTAAGGTCAGCAGTTATAATGTTGATTACGCCTTCTCCTCACTTGGACTTGTAGGTGCAATCCACCGATTCGGAATATCGACTTCATTATAGAAGCAATTCAAATAAAAGAAAACCCCGTATATGCGGGGTTTTTTTATAGATATAAATTTCCAATTCCACTAAGAATTTTACTTCATCAGGATCATTTTCTTTACTTGAGAAAAATTATTTGTTTTGAGCCGATAGAAATATATTCCGCTTGAAACCGAACTTCCATAAGAATCTTTTCCATTCCAACTTACTTTTTGTCTACCTGCGTTTTGATATCGCTCTACCAATACATTCACTAATTGCCCCAATGAATTATAAACCTCAAGTTTTACATTTCCTTCAGTCGGAAGAGCGTATTCAATTGTAGTGGTCGGGTTAAATGGATTTGGATAGTTTTGATATAGCATGTAATCTGATGGGATATTTTCTTCTTCTGTTTCAATTGATGTAACTTTATCCGAAATACTTTTATAAAATTCTTTTGCAAATTTTGCATGTGATTTTAAGGAATCTATTCCCTCAAAACGTGATGAATACCCAACCCCTCCGGTACATAATTGTGAATATATTACTTCTTGAAATTCTCCCGGTTTTAGATCAAAAGGTCCGGTCGAGAAACCCATATTCCTATTACCCGGATCATAAGGGCGTCCGGAAGGTTCTTTTAAAATACCCTCTATCCATCCCTCACCTGTAACAGGATTACCTGCAAATGGATATGGAGTATATCCCCCTCCTAGTTCTTCCGGTATCTTATAATAATTATCAGCATTTGGTTTCCCCTGGAATAAATTATACATCATTAACGTGCCTTCTTCATATGAACCATTTATAGGATTATGATATTCTACACTTCCATTTATATAGAAATTAAAAGATGATATTCCTATGTTTTCTTTGTTTACCGTGGGACCTTTTAGCAAGCAAAACCCTGCTGAATGTGGTGGAAATTTTAATTCATAATATTCAAAAAAATTGTCTTTATCTGAATAATTATATACGTATGCTAAGGAATTTACTGAATCATACCCTACATAATCATCTCCCGGCATTCCAATATCCGGGTCTGTAAATATAGAGCAGTACATATTCTTTATTTCGCTTTTGCCTTTATTAGTGATTTTATACTTCCTAAAAATCATATTATCTAAAGGTGAATCTCTATGGTATGCCCAGTATGTTGCTTGTAGCTCTGTCTCTAAAGGGAGTGAACCATATAAATACCTCGTTTGTGTCGTATCAAAATCATTTGCTTTGAACCAGACTGTTTGATCAGCGTCAATAATGCCCGGAATATCAATTTCGGGCTCATAAATTCCATTACTATTTTTATCCTCAAAGGGCGCACCTTCGTTTGCAGGCCAATTATCCCAGTCATTTTTATACTTTTCTCTTATCTCTTCTTCTGTTCCCTCATTTTCTGATATCTCAGTCGATAAATCACCCGTTAAATAATCTCTTCTAACTCTATATATATTACCGTCTCCACCTGGCTTAAGACCTGAATGATAAGAACTGCCGCTAACCCTTATTTGACCGTCTATTATTCCACCCCAAAGAAATCCTGTCCACCAAAAAGTTTGTAGGTTATACTGTTTCATAAACATAAAAGCATAATATTGATCAAGATCCTGATCAGAAAGTCCATTATTTGAAAATGATGTTGAAATATTATTAATGTTAAGGCGAGTTACTTTGGTTGTATCAGAAATGTAATTGATTGAATGAGAATATGAATTATAAGAATTTATCCCATAAGTATTTGGAGATAAAATTTGAGAAATAATAATCAAAATTATGAGCAATGATTTTTTCATAGTAATAACATGAATATATGTTTTTGTGAAAATAATTTAACGAGAAACAAGTTGAAAAGATAGTGCAAAAAATTTTATCTTACTTTTCATCCCAATTTATATTGATATAATAAGAATAAAAAATAGATTATTTTATTAAAGATTTGTGAAAAATCATATAAAAAACTATACCAATGAGAAATAAATTAATCGGATGAAAATATGATTACTAACTAATCTTTATACGGAGTTTTGAGGTATTGTTCGGCAAGTTTGTGGGAGTTGCTTCTATCTTTATATTCTAATACTTCTTTATATAGTTTTATTGCATCTTGACGGCGTCCTATCTTATCATAAGCCATTGCAAGATATAGTGAACCCATAATTAAAAATCCTTTCGGTTCATCTTTTTCAATCACTTTGGAAATCGCTACACTTTTAGAAAGGTAATAAACAGTAGAATCGATATTCCCTTTTTCGCGATGGTGCATACCGATATAATACTCTGCTTCTCTTTCAAATCGATCGTTATATGCAGGGTAACCTTTTTTTACTTTATCGAGAACATTTCTAAATACTTTCTGTGCTGATTCATAATCATTTTTTCTTACGAATATCGTTCCGTAATATTTTTGAAAAACTGGATTATCCGGATAATCTTTAATCAATAGTTTTGCGTATTTCATTGCCTCTTCCCAATTATTTTCAAATTGAAAATAGAGTGTCATCAAAAAATAGCGCGATTCAATTTTAGTGTATCGTCCATTAAAGGCGACATGCTCTAACTGTTTTAGTCCCTTATCTTTATCCCCTTTGGGGAAGAATACCATAAATGGTTTTACAACCGGATAACGAGTAGGAATAACGGCAGCGTAATAATTATAGATTCCAAAACCCATTTGAACATCAATTCTAGTAGGATCATTTTCATAAGCTTTGAAGATTAATGGAAGTGCTTCTTTTCCATCTAAAGCGGCATCAAACCAACTTTCTCTAATTGCATGTAATCTCCCCCTAAAACCAAGTGAACCCCCCTTAAAAAAAAGTCCATCTACATTCTTATCATTATCATCAAGTATATCATCGCAGAGATCAATTGCTTCTTCCACTTGATCGTAAAACTCGTCATCATATTGAGTATTATCAATATCGGTAGCAATTTTCCACCATGTGATCATAGCGCCAAAAAACTTACCCGCGGGATGCCGCGGGTATTCTTTTTCAACTATCTTAAATGTCTTTTCCGCTTCCTGAAATTTGATACCATATATTTGATCAATACCTTTTACAAGGAGTGAATCAAAACGTACCCAATCTTGAGCATTTATCGAAACCGTACTAAATAATAGGATTAATACAAAATATTTTAGTCGCATTATTTTCTCTTCGGGCGGTACATATCAGTTGCATGTCCATAAAACACTTCTGCTGCTGCCATAATTGTTTCAGATAAGGTCGGATGCGGATGAATCGTCAAAGAAAGGTCTTTAACGTTTGCCGCCATTTCGATTGCTAGAGCACCTTCGGCAATCATATCACCAGCTCCAACGCCAACCATACCAACGCCAAGAATACGTTCCGTACCAGGTTCGATTATGAGCTTTGTAAGTCCATCATTTCTATCCAATGTAGTAGCTCTTCCACTCGCACCCCATGGGAATTTAGCTATCTGAACTTCGATCCCTTTTTCTTTTGCTTCTAATTCAGTAATACCAGCCCAAGCTAATTCAGGATCAGTGAATACAACTGCCGGGATTTGTGCCGGTTCAAAGAATGATTTTTTACCATGAATTACTTCCACTGCTACTTTACCTTCTGCAGAAGCTTTATGCGCTAACATCGGATTACCAACTATATCCCCGATTGCGAATATTGCCGGGTCGTCAGTTTTCATCTGCTTATCTACAACTACAAAACCTCTTTCATTAACTTTTACTTTCGTATTCTCAATTCCGAATCCCGTTGTAACAGGTCTTCTTCCAACCGAAATCAATACTTTATCGAATACCTGTTCCGGGTCAGTAACTTTAGGACCTTCAAATTTTACTTTGATTCCTTCTTTTATTTCTTTGAGTTCTACAACTTTTGTATCAAGATAAACTGCGGACATAAGTGAAGTAACGCGTTTTGAAAGTACGGCTACGAGGTCACGATCAGCTCCGGGCAATAGACCCGAAGTCATTTCAACAACAGTTACTTTACTTCCGAGTGCCGCATAAACAGAGCCCAATTCAAGTCCGATATAACCGCCGCCGACTACAAGAAGTTTTTCAGGTAGGTCGTTCATTTCGAGGGCACCCGTTGAATCCATTACTCGTCCAGAATCGATCGAAAGTCCCGTTACTTTTGAAGGTACTGATCCGGTTGCTAAAATTGCTTTGTTATATTCTACGGTCTCGGTTGAACCATCGCTCTTAGCGACAGATACTGAAGTGGAATTAACAAATGTAGCTTTTCCTTGAATAAAATTTACTTTTCTCTGTTTAGCTAACTGCCCCAATCCACTTGTAAGTTTACCGACAACACCGTTCTTAAATTCTCTAATTTTATTAACATCAATTTCCGGCTTACCGAATTTAACACCTATTTTTTCTGCCTCTTCGGCTTCTTTAACTAATTTAGCAATATGAAGAAGAGCTTTTGATGGGATACAACCTCTCCAAAGGCAAACTCCGCCCGGATGTTTTTCCATATCCACTAATGTAACTTGCATGCCAAGATCGGCAGCTAAAAATGCTGCTGCATATCCTCCTGGTCCTCCTCCAATTACTAACAAATCTGTTTTTATACTCATAATCTTATCAACCTTCTAATGTAAGTAAAAACGGCTGTTCCAATGCATCTACTACCCATTTAATAAATCGGGCTGCATCGGCTCCGTCAATAATTCTATGATCATACGATAAAGAGAGCGGCATCATTAACCGCGGTTCAAATTTACCATCGATATAGACTGGTTCCATTGCCGAACGGGATACACCGAGTATCGCAACCTCCGGTGCATTAACGATAGGAGTAAAATATGTCCCTGCAATTCCGCCTAAATTACTAATCGAAATCGAACCGCCCTGCATATCGTCTAATGATAGTTTTTTATCACGTGCTTTTTTTGATATTTCAGCAAGATCGGCAGCAATCTGAATTACATTTTTCTTATCTGCATCTCTTACAACGGGAACCAATAATCCTCTTTCGGTATCTACTGCAATTCCGATATTAAAATATTTTTTGTAGATAATCTCATTCTTTTCCATATCAATGCTGGAATTGAACTGAGGGAAGACCTTTAGCGCAGATGCAATTACTTTGATCAATATTGCTGTAACTGTAAGCTTTCCGCCGGCTTCTTCGGCTTTCTTTCCGAATTGCTTTCTAATCTTTTCAAGCTCTGTAATATCAGCTTTATCAAATTGTGTAACGTGAGGGATGGTCTGCCAAGCATAAGAAAGATGTTCAGCCGTTTTACGTCTGATATTACTCATCGGTTGTTTTTCTATATCGCCCCATTTAGTGAAATCGGGTAAAGTTTCTTTATAAAAAGAACCGCCACCACCGGAAGCAACAGCTCCGCCTGATGAAATCATTTCATTCAAACTCTTCGCATAAGCTTTCACGTCTTCAATAGTAATTCTACCACCATTGCCTGAAGCTCTAACCTGATGGATATCGATTCCGATCTCTCTGCTAAATCTTCTTACTGAAGGAGAAGCAGGAGCAATTTTATCAGGCATCTCCATAACTTTTGCCGATAATGGAGTTATTAAATCTGCATCAGTTCCATCTTTTTTAGGAGTGTCTTTACTTTTCGATAGATCGTCTTTTGTAGCAGAATCCTTAGCTTTAGCTCCAGAGTCTTCTTTCGGTTTAGCACCGGTGTCTCTTTTCGATTCTTCCATAGCAGATTTTGAATCTCCGCTTGAATCAGCTGCCTTGGTAGAAGAGCTCGATTTTACAGCATCAGAAGTCGCAGAATCTGAACTTTCTCTTGAATCAGAATTATCGTCTGATTCCGCGCCTGAACCCGGTTCATAAGTAAAAACCGCCTCTCCGATATTAGCCTTTGTACCCTCTTTCAGAAGTATTTTTGTAATTGTACCGCTCTCTTCAATCGGTACTTCCATTGTTGCTTTATCGGTTTCGAGTTCTAGAACAATCTGATCTTTTTCTACTTTATCACCTTCGGCGACAAGAATCTTAAGAATATCTGCTGACTTAATATTCTCGCCTAATACCGGT